>Ga0099364_10002399_pt1 | contig 29903 bp, 27 predicted proteins | sample TergutTh196P3_FD_73070 | JGI IMG/M metagenome (GOLD analysis project Ga0099364, IMG submission 73070) | Microcerotermes parvus P3 segment gut microbial communities from Pointe-Noire, Republic of the Congo - Th196 P3 | ecosystem: Host-associated > Arthropoda: Insects > Digestive system > Gut ...
TTCATATTCATTAAATGTATAGGTGATACCTGTGTCATCTACATAAAAATTCCTGTTCGGATAAATTTCATTCACATTAAAAAAACCGATGTTTTCTAACTCGCTTACTGTGACCTGATTAGACAAAGCAATCGCATTAACGATGATTTTCGCCAAAGCATCCTGAAAATCATCCACAAAAATTTCATTTTCAGTTACTTGAATTCCTGATTTCAAATCGATCACGCGGTTCATATAATAATGTGAACCATGCGCTCCTCCGTAATAACAATCCTTATACACCGTGAAACTGAGGATATCATTCCGATTATATACGATGTGATTATTTGATGTTTCATTATACGAATACCACGATTCCATCGTGTCGGGGCCATGACTTTCCAGCTCACTCTTAAAATTGGTTTCCTCCGCTTTATATTTCTCAATAAAATCCTGCGCATATTTTTCGGCTGCCTCCTTGGGGGAGAAACTTAAATAGTCGCCACCAAAAAAACCGGAAATAAACTGTTGTTGTACCAAGCTTAAAATTTCGTGGTCTGCATAGTCGGTGGGATAGACAAACTTGATTTGCAGCGAACAGTTGGGATTTGTTTTGACGCCTAATAAATGATACGTTTTATCTACAACCAAAGAATCAAACCGGATATGATTATCCGAACTTCTTTTTATGCTTGACTGACAGGTGATAAACAATCCTGACAGACAAAAAAGTAAAACACATTTGAAAAAAAATATTTTCATTACATTCAAATTAAAATAGACTTTCCGATGCAAATTTAAGGGATTCTTTGTTGAATAACGAATGTTTTGAGCGAAATTTTATTTTGAGGTGTCGGAAATAGATTTGTTTTTCAAAAAAAAATTCCTGCTTTTGAGGTATAACATTAATATTTAGGTCTTTAAAGTCATTAACAATCATTAACAATTCATTAAAACAGTTTTTTTTAGCTAAAATTCTTTGCTGTAAACTGAAAAAGCCTTACTTTAGCATGTTTTTTCGAGTGATTGGATTATTAATAAAAAATAAATGATTGAACAAGACAGAATTATTACGGTTAACATTGAAGAAGTGATGAAATCGGCTTACATTGATTATTCGATGTCGGTTATTGTTTCGCGTGCGCTTCCCGATGTGAGGGATGGATTTAAACCAGTTCACCGACGTGTATTATTCGGAATGAATGAATTGGGAAATACATCCGACAAACCTTATAAAAAATCTGCCAGAATTGTAGGGGAGGTTTTAGGTAAATATCATCCCCATGGAGATTCATCTGTATACGGCGCAATGGTTCGGATGGCGCAACCGTGGTCGCTTCGTTATCCGCTTGTTGACGGGCAGGGGAATTTTGGCTCGGTCGACGGCGACAGTCCGGCGGCAATGCGTTATACAGAAGCACGTTTGAGTAAAATGGCCGAAGAAATGCTTCGGGATATCGATAAAGATACGGTTGATTTCCAGTTTAATTTCGATGATACATTAAAAGAACCGACCGTTTTGCCGACACGCATTCCCAACTTGCTTATCAATGGCGCGTCCGGTATTGCAGTGGGTATGGCGACCAATATGCCGCCCCATAATTTAAGAGAGGTCATTGATGCCTGCATCGAATTCATCGACACAAAAGGCGAAATCGAAATCAATGACTTGCTTCCGTTTATCAAAGCTCCGGATTTCCCGACAGGCGCAACAATCTACGGCTATGAAGGTGTAAAAGAAGCGTTTGAGACGGGTAGGGGACGTATCGTGTTGCGTGGTAAAGCCGAAATCGAAACAGACGGTTCCAACGAGAAAATCATCATTTCCGAAATACCATACATGGTCAATAAGGCGGAACTGATTAAGCATATCGCTGATTTGGTGAATGAAAAGCGCGTTGATGGCATCTCGAATGTAAACGATGAATCCGACCGCAGAGGCATGCGGATTGTGGTAGATGTAAAACGGGACGCAAACTCGAATGTCGTACTGAACAAATTATATAAACTGACCGCTTTGCAGTCATCTTTCAACGTTAATAATATTGCATTAGTAAACGGAAGACCCAAATTATTGAATCTAAAAGATTTGATTCAATTATTTGTAGCCCATCGAAAAGAAGTTGTTACGCGGCGCACCCGCTTTGAACTGAAAAAAGCGGAAGAAAGGGCGCATATTCTGGAAGGTTTGATTATTGCTTCCGATAATATTGACGAAGTCATCGCCATTATAAAATCTTCAAGCAGCCCGAACGAAGCGATAAATCGCCTGGTAGAACGTTTCTCGCTGACCGATATTCAGGCACGGGCCATCGTCGAAATGCGGCTCCGTCAATTGACAGGCTTGGAGCAGCAAAAGTTGCGCGCCGAATATGAAGAAATTGAAAAATTGATTGCCCGTTTAAAAGAAATACTTGAAAATGAGGATATTCTGATGCAGTTTATCAAAGACGAATTGCTGGAAATCAGGCAAAAATACGGCGACAACCGCAAGACAGATATTATTTTTGCATCCGAAGAACTGAATCCGGAAGATTTTTATGCGGACGATGAAATGATTATCACGATTTCACACATGGGATATATCAAACGGACTCCGTTAAGTGAATTTCGTGCACAGGCGCGTGGAGGTGTTGGCGCAAAAGGCTCCGAAACGCGTGATGAAGACTTTGTCGAATATATTTATCCGGCATCCATGCACGCGACTATCCTGTTTTTCACGGCAAAAGGTCGCTGTTTCTGGAAAAAAGTCTTTGAAATTCCGGAAGGAGCGAAAAACTCGAAGGGGCGGGCTATTCAGAATCTGCTGAATATTGATGCAGATGACAGTGTCAATGCGTTTATCCGCATCAAAAATCTGACAAACGATATTGAATTTATCAACTCTCATTATTTATTATTTTGTACGAAGAAAGGCATCATTAAGAAGACTTTACTGGAAGCCTATTCACGTCCGCGTCAAAACGGCGTCAATGCCATTACCTTAAACTCAGACGATGGATTGATACAGGTACGCCTGACCAACGGCAATAACGAAGTGTTGATAGCCAACCGAAACGGACGGGCAATCCGTTTTCACGAAAGCAAAGTCCGCGTAATGGGACGAATGGCAGCCGGTGTACGTGCAATGAAATTAGACGAAGGAAATGACGAAGTAATCGGATTAGTTTGTATCAAACATCCGGAAAAAGAATCAATCCTGGTTGTTTCGGAAAAAGGTTACGGAAAGCGCTCTAAAATAGACACCTATCGTGTAACAAACCGGGGAGGAAAAGGCGTAAAGACCATTAACGTCACTGATAAAACAGGCAAGTTAGTTGGAATCAAAACTGTTACCGAAGAAAATGATTTGATGATTATCAACAAATCGGGTATTACGATACGTATGAAAGTATCGGACATCAGTGTTATAGGGCGTGCTGCACAGGGAGTCCGCCTGATTAATCTGGAAAAACGCAACGATGAAATCGCCTCGGTATGCAAGGTGATGTCCGAATTGGAAGAAGATAAAATAGTAAATACGAACGAACTTTTATAAAAAAATATCTATTCAAAACAAATTATTAACATCAAAAATTAAATTAAAATGAAACAAGTAGTATTGATTATTGGTTTATGTCTTGCGACGACAACTGCTTTTGCTCAAAAGGCTTCAGTAACTGGTGCAGAGCGAATATCGAGAAATTCGAGGGGAAATTTTAACGAAGCTCGCAGCTTGATTAATGGAGCCTTAGAACATGCGGACACAAAAGACGATCCCAAAACATGGTTTATTGCCGGACAGGTAGAAGACGCCCAATTTAATGCTGAAAACACAAAGCAGATATTGGGACAACAACCTAATGAACCTGTTATGTATGAAGCTTTACAGAATGGAATCCCATTCTATATGCAGGCTTACGAGTTAGACCAACGCCCTGATGCCAGAGGAAGAGTAAGACCCAAATATGATAAAAACATTAAAGGCATTTTTGGGGCAAACCACATCTATTTTTTACACGGCGGCATTTACTATTATGAACAAGAAGAATATCAAAAAGCATATGATCTGTGGGATAAATATGTGGAAATTGCAAACCTGCCATTTATGTCAGACACTAAAGCAGCTGCAAAAGATGAGAATTATTTTACGGCTCAATTTTATGCAGGAATCGCAGCTACATTCCTGGAAAACAAAGAATTAGCAATTAAAGCCTTTACAAGAGCGAAAGATGCTCCATTCAGACAGAATGATGCCTATCAATTTCTTATTTGGGAATATGAACAACTAAGAGATACAGCCAATTTGGAAAAATTATATGAAGAATGCATGAATGTTTTCCCAGACTCAAGTTATTATATGTTTAGTTTAATCAGTATCTATCTTTTAACCGATAGAGATGCAAAAGCGCTTGAAATGTTGAATATGGCGATGTCAAAAGATGCGACAAACGCTCAACTGTATTATGCAATAGGAAGTGTATATGAATCATCGCAATCATTGGGAGACATTGAAAAGGCAGAATCAAACTATGCAAAAGCATTAGAAATTGATCCGGATGATGCGATTAATCATTCAAATCTCGGCCGGATTTACTTTAATCAAGCTGCAAACAAATTAAATGAAGCAAACCAGATTACCGATGTCAACGAATACAATGTGGAAAAAGCGGTAGCAAGAGGTCTCTTTGAAAAGGCGCGACCGTATTATGAAAAAGCACATCAATTGAATCCGGATGAAAAGGAGAACATAATGGCTTTACGAGGGATTTACTATAATTTAGAAATGGATGATGAATTTGAAGCAATAGAAGCAAAAATGAACATCAATTACGATGAATAATCCTTAAGAACTGAAAAATAACATATAAATGAAATGAGGTGCCTTCGAAGAGAGTACCTCATTATTCATTATTATCCATTTATTTCACCTATATTATTTAACATAATAGTAATTATGGTTAAAAAATGAGGTTAATTTTGTTGCATCCGAAAACTGGTTCTCAGATGTCGATGATCGCATTGGAATTGAACAGAATAACTCAGCTGTATACATCGGAGAAATCCGTATGCTTCGGTCGGAATGACAGGATGTGAGTCTTACCCGCGCGGGCTAATGACAGGCTTCTCCGTGAAAAAATAAGCTAAAGGGGACTTGTTTGGGGGGGGAAAATTGTATTTTGCGCACGTGAGGCGTACGTGTGTGCGTACTTTATGGGAGAGTATATAATACTCTCTCTTTAACAATTTTTCGCGATTAACCAACAATTGCGTACTCCCCGGTAAACGTAGCCATTCGCCTCTTAGCAACCCCATTAACAAATCGAACATACTGTCGCCAAAGGCTACCAGTTTACTTCCTCATTCAGAATTTTTCCGTCCACCATTGCTGATTGTGTCAATGAACCTTCTTTGTATTGCAGCGTCAGCATGACAAGCGGCTCTGTATAACAACATAGAGTTCCTCATTCTGGTCGTGCGTGTGAAGAAACGGAACAGACATGCCCGGAGGCATCAACTGGAAAGAGGCTTCCATCCCTTGGGAGCCAAGCGGTTCGCCGATAAAAACCTTTCCGGGAATCTTAACATCGGGGCCGAGTACGAGAAGATGCTCACCCAAATCCGCGTATTTGCCTACGGATATGGCTTCGTAGTTTACGCCTGCAGAAACTTTTTCAACTTTATTCATTTCACAAAAATTTTAAAATAAAACAACTTTATTCATTCAAAAAAACCTGGCGCAAAGATACTGTCAATTGATGAGGCAGCACTGATAGAAAAAGGCACTAAACAGATAGATTCAGGCTGTGTGTTGTTTTTTTATAATCGGTTGGGCTTAATCCTGTTTGTTCGCGGAAAAATTTACTGAAATTGGTCGGTTCGTCGAAGCCTAATGAAAATGAAATGTTTTTGACGCTTTCACTGCCGTATGCCAATAACCGTTTAGCCTCCAGCAAAATTCTGTCATCAAGAAACTGTTTGGGCGTTTTACCGCAAATTGCCTGTAAAGACCTGGATAATAACTTGGGGCATCTGTTCATTAAATCCACATAATCGCTTACTTTCCTCCATGATTTGTAATGCTGTTCGACTAATTCCGTAAACTGTAATGCCAATTGATATTCCTGATTGTTTGGCTGAGCAGAATCAACGTCATACTGTCGCTCTGCCTGCATAAGAAAAGCGCTTAAATAATTTTGAATAAGGTTGGGTTGAAAGGTATCATATCCGCTCAAAAATTCATCTTTCATCATCTCCCAAAGATTCAACAGGTTTTCGTTGATATGAACCGGCGTATTGCCTTTGAAGGGGTTAAACAGCTGCAGATGCTTTATGAATCGGGAATCACAATCGCAACGAATGAAAAATTTATCGGTAAACAGGATGATTTCACCGGTATAGGATGATGAACAATCAAAGCTGACCACCTGATTCTTCGCAACAAAAAGAATTTGCCCGCCAACGACCTTTACCGGACAAAAATCGACCATTTGCATCGATTCGCCTGATTCAATCCGGAAAATCTGGTAAAATTCAGCGCGGTGGGGCACTCCCGTCACTCTTTTGATTCGCTTGTTGTCAGCCAAATCCTTGATCTGAAACTCAAAAAAGGTTGGCGCTTGAAAGGAGTAATGTTTCATTTAGATGGATTAAAATTTGTATTTTGCTCCAACAGTTATGATTTGGGTTTCATAGAAATTCTGGTAATCGACAAATGAACCGTCCGTCTTCTCAATGCTTTGCTCTATGCCCATGGCGTTGAAAATATCCGTAGCCGAAAGATTCAATTCTAATTTACCGCTCATTAAACTCTTTTTTGCGCCGAAATCTATTCCCCATCGGGAACGTTCGATTCCCTGCGGGACTTTTTTGTCGGAGAAATATACGCCGCTAAGTTCTAATTGCAAGCCTTGAGGCAACATCAACCGGTTACTCAATTTGCCGAACCATGGCGTATCGACTTTTTTATTCGTGCGATACACTGCGGGGTTGTCCGGATCGGGGAAAGTGAACGTACCCTCGTGCGCGAAAATGGTGTTGCGATATACATTGGCGCTTGCCGAAAGGCTCCATATTGTGGCTATTTTCTGTTCGAAGATCAGTTCCATGCCTGCATTCGTAGCGCGTCCCATATTATCGTATGCCTTTATCTCACGCCGTATGATGGAGTTGTCCGTCGGATCCTGAAAATAGATTCGGGTATAGTATGCGTCTATGTTCTTGAAATAGGCGGAGGCAAAAAACGAACCGGTCTCCCAGAATCCTTTGTATGCCGCCTCGACATTCTGTGTGTATTGCGGGCGAAGGGATGGATTCCCGATCTTGAGCATCACCGGGTCGTCGTATTTGGGAAATATGCGCAGCACATCTTCCCACGGGCGGTCGATACGGCGGTTATAGAAAAGAGACAGTTTGTTCATCGGGTTGATCTTGTATGTCAGTCTGATGTTCGGGAAAAGATCGAAATAGTTGTATTTGTCGTTTTGAAAATATTTATTTGGAGCGAATTTGTATTCCACGTCCACATACTCCCCGCGTAGCCCTGCCTCGATGTCGAATTTCGTAAACTCGGCGATAAGGTTGGCATAAACTCCGAAGAGGTTTTCATCCCAATTCGACCAGTCGCCGTAATCGAAATCGAAATTGGAGTTGACCTCCATTCTTGTCATGATGTATGTAATGGGCATGTGTCGCAGGCGTATCTGCGCCCCTGTTTCAAAACGGCCAAAAGGAAGAGGTTTGGTAAAATCGCTCGACAGCGACCAGATATATTCGGGAGCCAATATCCAGGTTTTCTCCTTGCCGTCGGAGGGGTAGTCAGCCGTAGCGGTACTATAAATATTGTATGTCTCGTCCTCCCATCCTTTGGTAAAGAAAAATTGCGAATTGAGTTCGTGCCCCGGCTGGTCGAATCTGTATTTGTGTTGCAGGGTAACATTGGCAAAACCCGTACCCTCGCTCTCGTAGAAACTCCATTTGCGTATGGGGCTGTCGTAATCCCTGTCTTTAAAGTACCAAACCCTTGTCGTGTCGATATGCCATTCGTAGTCGTAGAGTCCGAAAAGCGTAATTGTCTGGTTTGTGGTCGGATGCCAGTCGATCCCTAATTTGACGTTATAATGATTTTGGGCCCGGTTCTCCGCTACCTGACTTTCGTAGAACGTGCCGTCGTTATAGCGGCGCGTCGAAAATTCGTTATTGGGCAGGTGATGCTGGTTTATCCAGTAGGACTGGAAAAAGATATTGTATTTGTCCTGTTTGTAATTCAGGTTTAACGAGGGCGTATATTTCATGTTGCTGGAAAAACTGGGCATTCCGGTTGGAAGGTCGTCTCTGCGTTTGGTGAGTTGTCCTATGCCATAATTAAAGCCGGCATCGCCGTTGAATCCATTCTTTCTCTCCTGTTTGAAAGTGATGTTGACGATGCCTGCCATGCCGGCAGCGTCATATTTTGCCGATGGATTGTTGATTACCTCGATGCTCTCTATCTGTGAAGCGGGAATATTTTCCAAACCCTTTTGCTCGCCGAAACCTGTGAGGCTCGACTGTTTGCCGTCAATGAGTATCACTACCTTATCGCTTCCTCTGATGCTGAGTTTACTGTCCTGATCGACGGTAAGTCCAGGGAGGGATTTCATCACATCAAGTATCGATCCGCCGGCATTCACAGCAATATCGGAAGCCGAGTATGTTTTCTTGTCAAGCGCTGCCGAAACAGTTTGCCTTTGACCCAAGACTGTAACTTCTTCGAGCGAGGTGGCAGATTCGATTAAAAAAACAGAACCCAAATCAAGGGTATTATTCAACGTTCCGACCAAAACACTTTTCTTCACCTGTTCAAATCCCAGGAAATCAATATTGACATCGTATTCGCCCGGATTCAGGATGGTGATCGTAAATCGCCCGTCGGCATCAGTGATCACGCCGGAAACAAGCTCGTTTCCTTTCATTACAGTAATAGTCGAATAGGGCAATGCTTCCCGATCCGTTTGCGACAACACTCTGCCTGAAAGCATAACCTGTGCAAAGGCGCTTCCGGCACAGAAGATTAAAACAAAAAACAAGCCAAAACGTTTCATAACTTCATATAATAAAAATAATTGATATTGTTTCTTTGACTATCATTACGTCAAAAGGTTTAAATGGGAAGGATGATAGAAAAAGAAACTAAACAAATAAATGATTCAGGCTGTGTGTCGTTTTTTTTTAACTCGGCAGGGTTTCATCCGTCCACGAAATGACGTATTTTTCGCCTTTCTTGTGGGGGACTTGATTCTCTAAAACCACGAATTTCCCGGGTATTTCATATTCTTTGCATGATTGTTCGAAGTGACACAGCGCAATGCCTAAGTCGATTGCAGAAAATCCAATCACTGATAAATGTTGATAGAAATGCAAGGTGTATCCATCCAATATGATGCGCCATGGTTGCTGATTATTGGCTGAAGGGGCAATACGTACCATCTCAAGCGGATCTTCGTAGATGTCAGCATCTTCTGGATATAACGGTTCCAGAAAAGTGCGTTTAAAAAAAAGTTTTTCAAATGGTTTGCGGGAGAGATGTTTCCCTTTGGATCCGAAAAGTCTTTCGGTAAAACGTAGTGTAGGATTAATATAACCGACAGGCGAGACGATCCGCAAAATTTCGTTCGGTTTCAGATTGACCTGTCCTGCAAAATCTTTTCTGCTAAACGAACCACCCAACCAGCAAGTGCCTAATCCAAGCTTGGTACAATACAGAATCACTTGTTCAAAAGCATACGCTGCCGCTTCTTCCATCAACGGGAATGAACTGTCTTTTTCATAGACAAGCGTCAAAAAATCGGAAGCGCCTCCAATAAAACCATACGTACCCAACCTGACCTTACCCTTTCTTTGATGGGCATGTATTAGTTGAATGCGTATGGAAGGAGCATCAAACGGCGCTTTCAATCTGTTAATGAAGTCCGTAATCAGGATTTTGTGTGCTCCATTAAGCGGTTCGCCCGTATAATTACGGACGGATCGACGATTTTTAATTGTTTCGGTAACAGTCATAATCAAAGGTTACCTTTTTCAATATCCTTAAAATAATTGTAGGTTCCCACTTTGAGTTCGGCGCAGGCGGCTTCGTCGCACACGATGATTCCTTTCGGATGCAGTTGCAACGCCGTGATTGTCCACATCTGATTGACGCTGCCTTCTACAGCCTGCTGCAATGCGCGCGCCTTGTTATGTCCGTTGACGATGATCAACACTTCCTTCGCATCCAGAACGGTGCCGATACCGACGGTCAGTGCTGTTTTGGGAACTTTGTTCACGTCATTATCGAAGAAACGGGAGTTGATAATGATCGTGTCGGTGGTCAACGTTTTGATACGCGTACGCGATGCCAACGACGAACCCGGTTCATTGAATGCCAGATGCCCGTCAGCCCCTATACCACCCAGAAACAAGTCTATTCCCCCAGCCTGTTTGATCGTTGACTCATAATTGACGCACTCTGCCTCCAAATCGGCAGCACATCCGTCTAAAAGATGCGTATTTGCAGGGTGAATATCAATGTGACTGAACAGATTATCCCACATAAATGAATAATAACTTTGCGGATGCTCCCGTGGCAAACCCACATATTCATCCATATTGAAAGTAACCACATGCCGGAAGGAAATGACCCCTTGCCGGTAGAGTTCAATCAGGTTTTTATAGGTTCCCAAAGGGGATGACCCCGTTGGAAGTCCCAAAACAAACGGCTTGTCGGCTGTCGGGTTGGCTTTTTTAATCTTTGAGGCAATATAGTTGGCGGCCCATTTGGATAAAGTCTCGTAATTCGGTTCAATAAGTAGTCTCATCGTGTTTATAATTTTGTAAATAATATGGAATATTTTTTATGTTTGCATTTTGAAGTCAAGCCTTTCAGTGCACTTATTTTTCTGGATTGTTTCGCAGGCTCGCAATGACGACGACACACATCGTCATTGCGAGGACTCAGAGCGAAGCGAAGAGGACGAAGCAATCCAGAGAAATGCACATAAATTTGTGCCGACATTCATAAGGATATTCGTTCTGCCATGGCTTTACCTAACATAATGCACTTGTCCTGTGTTTCTGCATTCATCGACTGTTTCATCTCGACAGGTTCGCCGACTATTTCCCACTTTATCTTTTCATGGAATGCAGACAGTCGTTTGACGGCCGTACCAGCCCATGTAAAGGATCCGAAATAGCCCGAAAGACGTTGTCGCACTTCACGCACTTCAATCATTTTCAGTATTGATTCAATGGCGGGGAAAAGTCCGCCACTATATGTCGGACTCCCGATAAGGACTCCCCTGTATTTGAATATGTCTCTCAGTATAAACGAATTGGGAGTTTTACTGACGTTGTGCATCACAATATTTTTCACACCTTCGGCGGCCAGCGACGATGCAATCGTTTCAGCCATCTGTTCTGTATTGCCATACATGCTTCCGTATATTATGGTTACACCCGTATCGGCTTCATAACGGCTTAACTTGTCATATATTGCCACAGCTTTTTCTTTTTCTTCGCACCACACAGGCCCATGTGTCGGACAAATCATCGCGATATCCAACGATCCCAATTTCTGTAGCGCCTTTTGGACAGGATTTCCATACTTGCCCACAATATTGGCATAATAACGAACCATTTCATCCCAATAATGCGAGACGTTCATTTCCGAATCTATCACTCCGCCGTCTAATGTGCCATACGTACCAAAAGCATCTGCCGAGAAAAGTATCTTGTCCGTTTCGTCGTAAGTTACCATGACTTCAGGCCAGTGTACCATCGGCGCCATATAAAAAGTCAGCCGACGTTTCCCGAAGGATAACAAATCCCCCTCCTTTACTTCAACCAGCCCGTCCGTAACCGAATAATAACCGGACAACATACCAAAAGTCAGCCTGTTACCCACAATCAAAATGTTAGGATAGCGTTGTCGCAGGATGCGGATACTGCCCGCATGGTCGGGTTCCATGTGATTTACGATCAGATAATCCAAGGTGCGCCCATTCAATACTTCTTCAATTTTTCGGATAAACAGGTCGACATAACAAATATCAACCGTGTCAATCAATACCGTTTTTTCGTCCATGATCAGGTACGAATTATAAGAAACGCCGTAGGGTAGTGGCCACAGATTTTCGAAAAGATACTTCTGGCGGTCGTTCACGCCAACATAATAGATTTCGTTTGTTATTTTCTTCATTTCTTGGAATGTTTGATTTTTTTTATTGAAACCAACGGTTCAGGAGTCGGTTTCCTTGTCATGGCTCGCCATATAAAGTATATTCCCATCAGTACAAACGGAATACTTAACCATTGCCCCATATCAAGTGTCATGCCTTCTTCAAATGTTTCTTGAGGAAGTTTTAGGAATTCAACAAAAAAACGGGAGCCGAAAATACATATCATAAAAATACCGAAAATAAGCCCTTCCCTTTTCCAAGCATTTTTTTTGAAATACAACCACATACACAATACAAAAGTCAGCAGGTAGCAGAGGGCCTCATAGATTTGGGTCGGATGGCTGGGAGGAGAAAAAATGGGCGCCGCTCCCCGCCTCCAGTAAGCAAGATTTTCGATAAAACGAACCCCCCATGGCAAATCAGTCGGATGGCCATATATTTCGTGGTTCATCAAATTCCCCAGACGTATCAAGGCGGATACCAACCCTGTCGGTACAACCAATTGATCGAATGTCCACATCATGCTTCGGTGGGAATAGTATTTCGAAAAAAAATAGATCGCCACGATAATGCCGATCACTCCCCCATGACTTGCCAATCCTCCTTCCCAGACTTTGAGTATTTCCAACGGATTCGACAGGTAATAAACAGGATCGTAAAACAAACAATGTCCGAGACGGGCGCCGATGATTGTTCCTCCAAGCGTAAAATACAACAGCGGATCTAACAATGCAAGGTTCAGTTTTTCCTGTTTCCACATTCGCTCCACAATTTTATATCCAATGAAAAAACCCACAAGAAATGCCATTGCATACCAGCGAATTTCTCTGTCCCCTATTGTAAAAATGGCAGGGTTAACTCTCCATGTAATCTCTAATAGTGTCATAATTTAATAACTGAATAATTTAATAATTGAATAACTGAAAAGGGGGGGCTAAGATGGCGGCTTTGACATTGTCCAATTTCGTCAGACTGTCCGCAAGTAGATATTTCTGCTGTTCGGGTTGGCCTGCATATATGTTACTATGTACGAAAGCAGCGGTTTCGACAATGCCTGCAATTTCAAATTCGGGAGCCGATACCAATGCCTCTAATACATACGTCTCTGTATTTCCATAACCCACGATGGCTGCTCTGATTTTTTGCATATACATGGTTAAATAAAATATATCAACCACAAAGGTAATAATTGTCGGATGATTTGCAAAGCCGGAAGGGGAAAAAAGTCAAATTATTTTTTCAGTGATCAGTTTTAAAATATTTCAACCCTAATATTTGATACCCCACCTTTATGCATTGCCCACTAACACGTGAAGTAATTCGTCGGCAGAGATATTTACAAGATAATCGGAAAGATGGGTCTGTGCTAATTTTCGGCGGATATTTATTTCGTTATGGGGCGTCCCGGCGAGTGATTGTTCAAGTTCAGTCATGTCACCAATATGAAAAAAATCACCGAAAATACGGACATGGTTGATGATACCGTTTTGTACATCAAGGTGCACTTCGAGAAGACCGCCACCTGTTCGCAAGTTGTTAACCATATTATAGTCTGGCGACTGTCCGAAATTCCATTCCCATGTGGTATATTTTTCATCGCGCAATGTACTGATTGCGGCAATATCAGCGTCGGTGTAACTGTATAATCTGCAATCGGGGTAGTTATCAATCATGTAATCAAGCAGCATCGTACGGAACGTTTCGGGTTCAAGCGGTTCTTTGAGGTGACTACTGATATTGGTTACACGACTACGTACCGATTTGACGGCTTTATCAGTAAATTTGGTGGAGTTGACATTTAAAGCGCCTGAGAGGTCGGCAAGTTCGGAGGCATAAAGAAGTGTGCCGTGATGTAGTACACGACCACAAAATACATGCTCGGCATTACCTGAAAACTTCTTCCCACCAATTACCAGATCATTGCGTCCCTCAAAACGGGCATCAATGTTGAGTGAGCGGAGTACAGCGATGATGGGTTGCGTGTATTTTTGGAAATTTATTGGTTGGTTGTTCCGGACATTTTCAACGAAGGTGAAATTGATGTTTCCCAAATCATGAAATACAGCGCCACCGCCCGATAATCGCCTTACTATCTTGATTTTGTTTTGTTTTACATAGTCCGGATTGATTTCGGCCAATGTGTTCTGGTGACGGCCTACAATCACTGAAGGGGCGTTGCGCCAGAGCATGAAACAGTCCTCTGTAAAATTTTTGAGAACATATTCTTCTGCTGCGAGGTTGAAATAGGGGTCGGTATGATGGTCGTTGATGCAGTGCATTTTTGTTGTCAGTTTTATTCCCCCTTTGAAGGGGGTTAGGAGGATGTCTTCAGTTCAAAGTGCAGGGTTCAAGCTTTTTAATTCTTGAACCCGAAACCTTGAACGCTGTTTTATGGTTTGAATCCGATGATTTGCCGCACTTCGGAAAGCGTTTTTGCTCCGCTTGCCCGCGCCTTTTTCGCTCCGGTGCACATAACCTTTTCTAAGTATGGTTCATTTTCGGATAACTCAAGGATGCGTTCGCGAATGGGTTCACAAAACGAGATGACATCTTCTGCCAATTGTTTTTTCATATCTCCATAACGAATAGTGCAATCATTATACGCCTGCTCGAAGTATGCAACTGTCTCAGGTAAAGAAACATGTTTCATCAACGAGAACAGATTCGTTATTTCCTGCGACTTCTCTTGATTTTCCTGTGTGGGGCCTTCGTCTGTTTTTGCACGCATAATTTTTCTCCGTATGATTTGCGGCGAATCTTTAAGATATATGGCATTTCCTTCCGATTTCCCCATTTTTAGACTGCCATCCAATCCCGGAATCTTCACTAAGTCTTCATCAAAATTATACGCCTTTGGCTCTTTGAAATAGTCCACATTATACAATCTGTTGAAACGGGAAGCAAACACGCGAGTCAGTTCCAGGTGCGCTTCCTGGTCTTTCCCCACAGGCACATAATCTGCATTATGGATTAAAATATCGGCTGCCATCAGAGTTGGATAGGTCAGCAGGCCTGCATTGACATTATTGGGTTGTTGCCTTACCTTATCCTTAAACGTGGTGCAGCGTTCCAATTCCCCCAAATATGCGTTCATATTGAGGAACAGATAGAGTTCAGCCGTTTCGGGGAGGTCACTCTGTACATAAATTGTCGCCGTTTCAGGGTCAATACCCGAAGCCAAATACTCAATAAGAACCTGTTTTACATTATATTGCAAATTTTGTGGATTGGGATGCGTTGTCAATGAATGATAATCGGCAATAAAGAAAAAACATTGGTTTTCATATTGCATTCTCACAAAATTTTTCACTGCCCCAAAATAGTTTCCCAGATGCAAATTCCCCGTTGGTCTGATTCCACTCAATACTGTTTCCATTCTATTCATTTTTTTGTAGGTGCAAAGATAATAAAAATGTCAGAACTGTGATTCATTTGATTCTTATGATTGAATCATGGTTAGCATGTCAATCACAAAAAACATTTTCATAGACCGAATTTTTGCGGATTATGAAATTTGAACTAAATTTGCGACAAAGATATGTGGAAAATAGATGGACGAACTGAAAAAATTATATTTACTACATACCGGTTCACAGGTAGAGAAGGTACGGGAATTGATTCCTTTATCGGGGTCGAATCGCCGGTATTTCCGCTTTGTAGGGGAGAGGAACATGATAGGCGTAATCGGAGCATCTGTCAATGAAAATAATGCGTTTATTTATATGGCAGGTCATTTTCGCAAAAAAGGTTTGCCTGTGCCGGTGGTATACTGCCATTCGGACGACAAGCTATGTTATCTACAGGAGGATTTAGGCGACACATTGCTGTTCAATGCGATCGAAAAGGGACGCCAGAATGGTGTGTTTGACGAAGGCGAACGCAGGTTGCTCCATAAGACAATTTCATTGTTGCCTTCGATACAGGTTTTAGGGGCAGAAGAATTTGAGTTTTCCCAGTGTTACCCTCAGTCCGAATTTGACAGTCGGCAGGTAATGTGGGATTTAAACTATTTCAAATATTGTTTCCTGAAAGCAGCAGGTATAGATTTTCAGGAAAGCTGTCTGGAAGATGATTTCCAACAACTATGTAAAGTATTGCTGCAAGACCGGTCTACAACATTTCTTTACCGTGATTTTCAATCAAGGAATGTGATGATTAAAGATGGTGAACCGTATTTTATCGACTTTCAAGGAGGACACAAAGGGCCGGTCTATTACGATGTCGCCTCTTTTCTCTGGCAGGCAAAAGCCAACTATCCGAAAGAGTTTCGAGACGAACTATTAGATAGCTATATCAAGGCTTTACGCAGCTTTATTCCGGTGGATGAGGCTGATTTTCGCAATCAGTTGAGGCATTTTGTGTTGTTTCGTATTTTACAAGTACTGGGTACGTATGGTTTTCGAGGCTATTTCGAGAAGAAACCGCATTTTATTCAAAGCGTCCCTTTTGCCATCAATAAATTGCGTGAACTGTTGTGCGAAGATTATTCCGAATATCCCTACCTGTGTGATATATTACGCAAACTGACTGCCTTGAAACAGTTTTCAGAAGAGCACCAAAAACGTATACTTGAGGTAAAGATTTTTAGTTTTGCCTATAAAAAAGGCATCCCGAATGATATGAGTGGTAATGGAGGAGGTTTTGTCTTTGATTGCCGGGCAATCAATAATCCGGGAAAGTATGAACGTTACAACGCATTTAATGGATTGGATGATCCTGTCATCCGCTTTTTGGAAGAAGAGAGTGAGGTGACCGCTTTTTTGAATCACGTATATATGTTGGTTGATGCATCCGTTAAACGTTATTTAGACAGAGGCTTTACAAATCTGATGGTATGTTTCGGCTGTACCGGCGGGCAGCACCGCTCTGTCTATTGCGCCCAACATCTGGCTGAACATTTGCATAAAAAGTTCGGCATAAAATTAAACCTGATACATCGGGAACAAAATATGGAACAGTATTTCGCTACTACTCTGTAATGCTTGCATCGCATGAAAGCAATGATTTTAGCAGCAGGTGCCGGGACACGCCTGAAACCAATGACCGATACAATGCCGAAGGCGCTTGTTCCCGTTGGAGGAGTTCCGATGCTCGAACATATCATTCTGAAAGTAAAGAAAGCAGGATTTACACATATTGTCATCAACATCCACCATTTCGGCGAACAAATCATCGACTTCTTGGCATCAAAAAGCCATTTTGGACTGACGATCAATATATCCGACGAACGGGATGACCTGTTGGATACAGGAGGCGGAATCAAGCAAGCAAGCCGTTTCTTAGGCGGTAATGAACCGTTTTTAGTCCATAATGTAGATATATTATCTGATGTGGATTTAAAGGGGATGTACCGGTCGCATATTCGTTCGAAGGCATTGGCTACATTATTGGTGAGCCGACGGCAGAGTTCTCGCCAATTGTTGTTCAATAATGAAGAACAGTTATGTGGTTGGCAAAATCGGGAAACAGGCGAAATCAAATCTTCCTTCCCGAATTTCGACGCATCTAAACATTTGGAATATGCTTTCGGAGGTGTTCATATGATTTCACCGGAAATATTTCCTCTGATGGAAGAATGGACAGATAAATTTTCAATCATCCGTTTTTACCTGTCCATCTGTCCCTTTCATCCTGTCTGTCTTTATATGGAAGAAGGAATTAGTTTGATAGATATTGGCAAACCTGATGGATTGAAAGAAACTGAGCAGTGGTTTACCCGGCAAAAAAACATTTAAGACTGACTTTTGTTACACAGCCTCAAATGTTTTTTGCCAGGGAAAAAATTATTTACTGAAATAAGGCAAAGTATAAGGTTTACGATATTGATACCAATGCAACCGGTGATCGTTTGCTTCTTTGTCATCTCCAAAACTATAGGTAGCTGGATTCCATTTCACGGGGCGACCTAATTCGAGCGCCAGGTTGACGTTGCAACAAAGGATGGCTGTGCTTGCTCCGACCTCAACGGTTGCGATGGGTTTCTGGCGGGAACGAACGCAGTCAATGAAGTTTTGCATGTGCGGAGAAGCCGTACGGCGTGGTTCTGCCTGTGCCGGTTGTTGAGTAGTAGTCCTTTGTTGGGCTTGAGTTTGATTTTGCTGAGCTTGCGGAGTAGCAGCAGCTGCATTGCGTGAAACCGGACGATTTCCGGCTAATTCGGCAGGAACAACGTTAGGAACCGAGCAGGCAAGATAACCACGGGCAACTTCGATCCAGCCTTTGGTTCCGAAAAACTTGATGCCACGTGAACCTTCATTGTCTTCCAAATATGGCTCCTCCGACATAATTATACCGTTGGCATATCTCATATGGTTGTATTTTGCACCCCTGTAACCTGCAGGAATGTACTCAACAGGCGCTGAACCATCCATTCCGATAGCAGCCTGGGCAATATCAAAGTGGTGCGCACCCCAGTCGGCGGTATAACCGTTACCCATTTCCTGATACCAGCGCCATGCACCCCAGAGCGTTTCGTTGCTGGGAGGATTCAACGTGATGGGAGGACAGATATCATCATTGTAGTGAATCCTCGGATCATTCAACGGCCCCATCCAAAGATTGAAGTTCAGATTCGCCGGGACAGGTTGCTCGGGAAGGTTGTAAGGAGTGGGAGGAGCGCCTACGCGGGCATTGATCCTCTCAATATGACCGATGGTTCCATTTTGTACAAGCTCAATTGCCTTCTGGAACTCTCCGCTTGAACGTTGCTGGCTACCTGTCTGAACGACACGCTTGTTTACACGTGCAGCTTCAACCATTGCTATGGCCTCTGCAATCGTATAAGAGAGAGGCTTTTGAACATATACATCCTTCCCAGCCTGGCAAGCGTGAATCGTGTGAAGGGCATGCCAATGGTCCGGGCTTGCAGCCTCAATGGCGTCAATGTCTTTGCGCTCCAAAAGTTGCTCATAGTTTTCGTAACCGTCGCACCTTTTGTTCATACCCATTTGTTCCTGCCATGCCGTAACGGCGTTCTGGAAACGTGTAATCTTGATAGAGTCCACGTCGCTACAGGCGGCTACCTGAAGACCGGGCGCTCCACTAAAACTTCTGAAATCGCCCAGACCCTGACGACCCAGGCCGATAAATCCCATTACTACACGATCGCTCGGAGCGATACGCACTCCCTGCATTGTCCAACTCGGCAAAATCGTTAAACTTGCCAATCCCAATGCTGACAAACCTAGGAATTCTCTGCGGTTAATTCCTTCTTTTAATTTCATCTCATTCTTTTTCATAACAATAAATAATTTTTATACAATAATATTATAATAAAGCATTACTTCGCCCCAAAGATAATCAAATATTTTTATAAAACAAGTATTTTCTCTTAAAAAACCTTAAAAGAACGGTATGCTATAATTGTAACTTCAGCAATGATGATAAAATAATTACCGGAGCAGTAAATTATATATTGCTCCGGTAAACATTCCACCTGCTGACAGCAAAATCGCGTTTCGCAGGTACGCTCTTCAATTCGTTTTTCTCACATATAGGTGTTAGACATGTGAGCAAGAATATGGAAGAGAATATGGGTTTCTGTATTGATAATTATACAGACGGTGAGCCCATGCCACCTTGTCGTCGCCAAAGCTGTAAGTAGCTGGATTCCACTTAACAGGACGACCTAACTCAAGTGCAATATTGACATTGCAACATAGAATTGCCGTACTGGCTCCAACTTCGATTGGTGCAATGGTTTTTGCACGGGAACGAACACAGTCGACAAAGTTCTGCATATGCGGAGAACTAATCTCGAATTGCTGTGCGTTGGTAGCGGCGCGTTGTTGTTCTGCTTGGGCCGACTGCTGAGCAGCAGTACCTTGAGCACGTTGAGCTTGAGCTTGTCCGCCTTCCGGAGCAGCGCCACGTGGAGTGGGACGGCGTCCGGCAAGGTTCTCAGGTACTACGTTCGGCACCGAACAAGCAAGATAACCGCGTGCAACTTCGATCCAGCCTTTGGTTCCGAAAAACTTGATGCCTTGTGCAGAGTCGTTGTCTTCCAGATAAGGCTCCTCAGACATGATAATACCATTGGCATACCTCATATAGTTGCTGCTGGCCACAACATTATTTGTCTCCGGCCCCCTGTAACCTACAGGAATATACTCAACAGGAGCCGAACCATCCATTCCGATAGCAGCCTGAGCTATATCGAAGTGATGTGCACCCCAGTCAGCGGTATAACCGTTACCCAGTTCCTGATACCAGCGCCATGCACCCCAGAGAGTCTCATTGCGGACAGGATTCAGACTGATAGGAGGACAGATGTCATCATTGTAGTGAATCTTTGGGTCATTCAGCGGCCCCATCCAAAGATTGAAGTTAAGATTGGCCGGTATCGGTTGCTCGGGAAGGTTGTAAGGAGTAGGAGGTGCGCCTACACGAGCGTGGATCCTCTCAACATGGCCAATGGTTCCATTCTGTACAAGTTCAATTGCCTTCTGGAACTCTCCGCTTGAACGCTGCTGGCTGCCTACCTGAACGACGCGCTTGTTTACACGTGCAGCCTCAACCATTGACAAAGCTTCGACAATAGTATAAGAGAGAGGCTTTTGAACATACACATCCTTTCCGGCCTGACAGGCGTGGATCGTCTGAAGAGCATGCCAGTGGTCAGGAGTTACAACTTCAACGGCATCAATGTCTTTACGCTCTAAAAGTTGCTCGTAGTTCTCGTAACCGTCGCACCTTTTGTTCATACCCTTTTGCTCTTGCCATGCGGCGACAGTGTTCTGGAAACGTGTAATCTTTACTGAGTCCACATCGCAACAAGCTGCTACATGAAGACCGGCAGCACCGCCAAATCCTCTGAAGTCGCTTAAAGCCTGGCGACCCAAGCCAATAAATCCCATTACAATACGATCGCTCGGAGCGATACGTACTCCCTGCATTGTCCAACTTGGCAAGATCGTTAAACTAGCTAACCCCAATGCGGATAAACCCAGGAACTCCCTGCGGGAAACTCCATTTTTAAATTCTTTCTCGTTTTTTTCCATGATTTGATACTTTTTATAGTAAAATTAAATGTATGTTTAAAATTGCCCCAAAGATAATTATATTTTCGAAGAATTCGTCTTTTTGTTTAAAAATTCATTGATTTTGTTTTTTAAAAATTTTTTTTTGAAAATTATTTTTCACAATATGTTGTCTTGGAATTTTCATTTTTTATTACCTTTGATGCTTTATCATTAATTATCATATTCAAATTCAAAGCGATGAAAAAGACATTGATTATATCTTTAATTTTTCTGTTTCATACAGTTATATCTTTTTCTCAGGATCAAAAATTAGTTAAGTCTATTATTGAGAGAGCAAAAGCCGACAATCAAACCATGCACCATCTGGATGTGTTGACAAACCGCATTGGCGGGCGGCTGATTGGTTCGAACGCTTACGAAAATGCTACTTACTGGGTTGCCGGACAGTTGAAAAAGTGGGGGTTGGAAGTCGAAATTCAGGAAGTGGGTGAATTGCCGGTTGGTTTTAATCGCGGTCCATGGTTTGGGAAAATGTTAGACAGCGATGGCATGTTTTTACACTTTGCTACCCCATCCTACACTTCGGGAACCAAAGGCGTTCAAAGAGGCCATGTGGTAGCTGAACCTAAAACACAGGCTCAATTCGACCGCATGAAAGGGAAACTCAAAGGAGCCTGGGTGCTGATTACCGGTACCAACGATGGTTGGCCCATTGATTACTCACCTCGTGGAGACACCTCAAGGCGTGCCATCATTGCTAAAAATGAAATCACCCAACGACATAACGATTCCATCACTCGTATCAACCGGGAAAACCCCAATAACCCACCCCTTCCCTTCAAAGATTTTGACGATGCACCGGCACTTTTCTACAAAGAAATGCGGGAAGCAGGCATATTAGGCATCATTCAATCATCAACTATACCCATCAGGGCTTTGTACGACAGGAATGTATACAACATGGATTTTGATAACTTACCAGGATGTCCTGATATTAAATTAGATGAACATCAATATAAACTCATCGCCCAAAAGGTTGCAGAGCGTCAAAATTTCCAATTGGAATTTGATATTCGCAATTATTTCAGACCTGGACCTATAAAATACCACAATGTTTTTGGCATTATCCGCGGTAGCGAATTTCCGGATGAATATGTGATGTCAGGCGGACATTTAGATGCTTTCGATGTGGCAGCAGGCGCTGTGGATTGCGGAACGGGTATTGCTCCTAACCTTGAAGCTGCACGTTTGCTGATGTTGGCAGACGCTAAACCGTTTCGCACCATCGTTTTTTGCTTTTGGGCAGGAGAAGAATTCGGGTTGTTAGGTTCGCGCTACTGGGTAGAACAAAACAAAGAAAAATTGCCCCGCATATCAAATTATTTCAATCGCGACGGGGGGCCTACTGTAGCCAACTCCCTGACAGTACCTCCTGCTATGTACGAAGATTTTAAAAAAGCGACGGCACTGTTAAACGATATAAATCCCGACTTTCCCTTTACGCTTCGAGAACGCCAGGGTGACCCACCTGTAAGACCCACCCAAGCCGGCGGCTCCGACCATGCTTATTTTGCGATGAATGGAGTGCCAACCATCAGTTTCGGTACAGCCGACTCAAAGGGTTACGATTTTAATTATAATGAGATTTGGCATACCGAGCGTGATATGTACAATATGAGTATCCCTGAATATATGGATCATACTTCGATTGTGACTGCCATCGTCGTTTACAACCTTGCCAACCTTGACAAGATCCTTTCGCGGGAAGGGTTGTACAAGTAAAATTACGAAATTTATTGTGGATATAATTTAAAACAAAGCCTCTGTATGGAGGTCAATATGAATAACCTCTTGCAAGCGTAGCGCAGCTCGGAGTGAAAAGGAAATTTCAACACAGAGTATATTTCTGAATCCATTGAGCAAGCCTATCTCTATCTTCAACAACAAATAGATAAGACCAAAATAAGCAGTTCATCAAATAAATTAACCAAAGAAGATATAGAAAAAAGCGGATGCTTTGAGGTACGTTGTCTGTTAACGCAACTGACTGGTATAGTGGTAGCAGGCAACACAATCACATTAAGAGGGGGAAACAGTATGTCGTTAACGCTTTCAAGCGGCGCCCTGATCATATTGGACAACATGCCGATGGAAGATTCATCGTTAGTATTGACTCTGCATGTTAACGATATAGAAGAAATGTCCGTATTGTCAGACGCCTCACTATATGGCGTTCGGAGGTCGAATGGAGCTATTGTTATTCGTACACGGCGATAATAATGGCCAAATACTCATTCATTTATTTTCAATACATTCCTTATGCTCTTCGCTAACCGGATGTATCATCCCATATTATTTTTCAGCAAGAATATAAACCTCACTAACAGGCTGTTGCGGATCATTGCTGACGACAACCAAATTGGTCGCAAAATAGTCATTGAAGTCTTTCGGATTCACGTATATCCTTAGTTTCATCGTTTCTTGAGGTTGTAGTATATTTTTTTTAAAACCGGTAATTTGGGCTTTCAGATTGTCGACTGTAATGCTATGTAGATGAAGCGATGATTTACCGGTATTCGTGAGTGCAAGTTCCTTATACACGCGTCTTTTATTTAACTTGCCGTATTCCAGAAAAGTAGAAGATAATTGGAGTAATGGGCTTTCTGTTTTTTCTGCAGAAGTCATGGTTGTGAAATCATCAATAAAATTGACGGATATTGGAATGGATTGCGTAATCGTTTCTCCAGAAACGCTTATCTCCTTCCATGTAAAATGGTTTAATAGTCTTCCACGCATTTTTGCATCAACTTTTGTGGCGTCAAGTTCCACCTTCATCCTTTCGGGATAATCGCCAATCAAACGATCAGGAACCGTAATATTTACATATTCCGGGATATCTTCCATCATTACATTGATATCTTTTTCTCCAAAATTCTGTATCCATATTTCCGTAGAAACAATTTCCTGCGGGCGTACAGCGGAGAATATAAAACTGTTTTGTTCCATCTGAACCGTTCCAATGGTATCACGAAAAAGAACATTTAACGTCTCAGGCTTGGGAATTACTTCACCTGTGATGGTAAGTATCTGACGTAATCTCCTTTCGTTTGTAAAAACAGTGATGTTTTTCCTGAATGGACCCGGACGATTCTTCATGTCATACGTTATAATCACAAAGCCTTCTTGCCCAGGCTCTATCGGCGTTTGTGACCATTCCGGTTGGGCGCAACCACAGGAAGATAATACATGTGAAATGACCAATGGTACCGGCCCTGTATTTTTGATGACAAATTCATGCATCGCAAAACTTTCTATTTCTCTGATCATGCCAAAATCATGCACCCTTTCGTCGCATGTAAATACAGGATATTGAGTCTCCGTTTCCTGCTGACTCCACACGGATACGACATGACTCAAAAACAGGAATCCGATAAGAAGAATACCGGATACCTTTGTTGTATTCGCCATAATGGTCTTATATTTATTGTTTTACATCTCCTTTAATGGTTAAGACATAATTCCCTGTCTTTCCATTACTGTATACGGAAGCCGTTCTTGCAAAAGGTCCAGGTCGTCCCGCCGTATGATAAGTAACGGTTACTTCTCCTGTTTTACCCGGAGCAATAGGCTCTTTAGTCCATACAGGAGTGGTACAGCCACAAGATGCTACGACGCGTGAAATAACCAATGGCAACTCCCCGTTATTAATGACGGTAAAAGTATGAGATACATCCCCGTCAGCTTCCTTAATGTCTCCAAAATCATGGACAGCACTATCTGTTACAGTGATAGAAGCTTCTTTTTGTTGGGCGGAAACAATTCCTGCCGTAAACAAAACAATCATTAAAAATAAAATACGTTTCATATCATTTTTTTAATTAGTTATTATTTTATGTTGCAAAGATAATGTTATTTTCAATATGTTATACTTATTTATCGTATTTTTTTGTCAAATTCATAAAATGTGAACGAATATCTGTTTTTTTCATCTGCCGGATGCTTTTCTTCGTTCATTTTTTCCCAATCCGTCCAGCTGATTGCGGGGAAATACGCATCAGCTTCTGGAAAATTTGCATGTACGCGCGTCAAATAGAGCTTGTCAGCATAAGGCAGAGCCTTCATGTAAACCTGACTCCCTCCTATGATATAGACTTCATCTTCGCCGGAAAGTTTAATCAAGGCGTCAGCCAATGATGAAAAAACGAGGCAATTTTCATACAAAAAATTTGGATTTCGGCTCAGAATAATATTTTTCCGGTCGGGCAACGGGCCATTGGGTAACGATTCAAAAGTCTTTCGTCCCATCACAACAGAATGGCCGACAGTAAGTTTCTTAAATCGTCTCAAATCAGCAGGAAGCCGCCAGAGAAGCTGATTCCTGCAACCAATTTCATTATTTTCCCCAACTGCTACAATGATAGATAGAAACATAATAATTGAACATTAAATTTTTAAATCCCTGAAAATTTGAACTTTAAACTTTGTGCCTTCAATTGGGCGGACACACAGGTCACGCCCCTACAATTCCCCTACACCGCCACTTCTCCTTTGATATGCGGATGCGGGTCGTAATTTTCCAAAACAAAATCATCGTATTGAAACGAAAAAATATCCTTTACCTCCGGATTGATTCTCATCGTGGGCAGACTGCGCGGCTTGCGGCTCAGTTGCAGTTTCACCTGTTCGATATGATTGGTATAAATATGAACATCGCCAAACGTATGTACAAGGTCTCCCGTCTGTAATCCCGTAACCTGCGCAACCATCATCAACAGCAGCGCATACGAAGCAATATTAAAAGGCACCCCCAGGAATACATCTGCACTGCGTTGATACAGTTGAAGGCTCAGTTTCCCGTCAGCCACATAAAACTGGAAAAAAGTATGGCAGGGAGGAAGGTTCATCCTTTTCAAATCACCTACATTCCATGCGCTTACAATGATTCGACGAGAATCGGGATTGTTTCGGATGGTATCAATTACTTCAGTAATCTGGTCGATATGGCCTCCATCATAATCAGGCCACGAACGCCATTGATAGCCATAGATATGCCCCAAGTCACCCATCGGATCAGCCCATTCGTTCCAGATACGAACGCCGTGTTCCCGTAAATAACGGACATTAGTATCTCCTTTTAAAAACCACAACAGTTCATGGATGATTGATTTAAGATGCAGTTTCTTGGTCGTAACCAAAGGGAAACCTGCACTGACATCAAAACGCATCTGATAACCGAACATGCTGATCGTGCCTGTGCCTGTCCTGTCTTCTTTCTTTACTCCGTTCTGGAGGATATGTTCAAGTAAATCCAAATATTGTTTCATAACGGCCGTGAAGTAGCGACTTTATAATATCAACATGGCATCACCGTATGCGCAAAATTGATATTTCTCCTTAATGGCTGTGTGATAAGCCTCCATCGTCAATTCATACCCCCCAAACGATGCTACCATCATCAGCAACGTAGAAAGAGGCATGTGGAAATTCGTTACCATTGTGTTGGCCACACTAAACTCGTAGGGATGAAATATAAATTTATTTGTCCATCCGTCAAATTCTTTCAAATGCTTGTCCGTACTAACGGCCGATTCAATGGCACGCATCACGGAGCAACCGACAGCACATACCTTGTGTCCGTTGTCCTTGGCATGATTTACCGCATTTACTACATCTTCTTTGATAATGATCTGTTCGGAATCAATCTTGTGTTTGGATAAATCTTCTACATCAATTTCACGGTAGTTACCCAGTCCGGAATGTACCGTAAGAAAAACAAACTTACTGTCTTTTATTTCTAACCGCCTCATCAGCTCTCTACTGAAATGCAGCCCTGCAGCCGGAACGACAACTGCGCCTTCTTCGGTAGCGTAAATTGTTTGATAGCGTTCGACGTCGTCGGGTTCTGCCGGACGTTCCATATATTTGGGAAGCGGCGTTTCGCCTAAGGCATAAAGTGTCTTTCTAAAGACGTCGTGCGGGCCATCATACAAAAATCGTAAAGTGCGGCCACGCGAAGTGGTATTATCAATCACCTCTGCTACGATGGATTCGTCTTCGTTGAAATACAGTTTGTTGCCAATGCGGATCTTGCGTGCAGGGTCAACCAATACATCCCATAAATGAAGTTTCGGGTTTAACTCCCGAAGCAGAAAAACCTCGATTTTAGCGCCGGTCTTCTCTTTGTTTCCATATAAACGTGCGGGAAATACTCTTGTGTTATTCATCACAAACACATCGCCTGCACCAAAATAACCAAGCAAATCTTTAAATATCTTATGTTCGATTTTACCGGTTTTCCGGTGAAGAATCATCAAACGGGACTCATCTCTATGAGGCGCCGGATATTTTGCTATCAACTCCGGTGGTAAATTAAATTTGAATCTTGACAGTTTCATATAATTATGAGTTATGATTAATTGAATTATTTATTGAACCTTGAATCTTGAACTATGGGACTATAAACTATCGAACTATTCTCCAGCAATGTATCAATGTCGTCCGGATGTATACATTGATCCAATGTAACCTGACCAATGCGTGTCCTTTCCAACGCAATCAGGTGTGCTCCCGAATCAAGCGCCGCTCCTATATCACGAGCCAATGCCCGGATATAGGTCCCTTTGCTGCACACTACCCGGATTTTAATGACCGGCAACGCATATTCTACAAGCTCTATTTCGTTTATTATTAATTTCTTAGCCCTCAATGGGACTTCCTCGCCTTTACGTGCTATCTCATACGCCCTTTTGCCTTCGATTTTACAGGCAGAAAAAACAGGCGGCACTTGCTCAATCGTTCCCACGAATGTTGATAACACCTTTTCTACTTTTTCGCTGGTAATATGCTCGAAAGGAAACGTTTGATTCACCTCTTTTTCCAGATCATACGAAGGGGTTGTTGCGCCTAACTTCAATGTCGCCACATATTCTTTCGTTTGATTCTGAAACTCGTCAATCCGACGGGTTGCCTTACCCGTACAGATGATTAACACACCTGTCGCCTTCGGATCCAACGTGCCCGCATGTCCCACTTTGATCTTCTTCACCATCAGTTTCCTTGACAGTTTATATCGAAACTTGTTTACCAAATCAAACGACGTCCAGTCAAGCGGTTTATTAAAAAAAAGTACTTCTCCCTCAATAAAATCCATTTGTTTATATCCAAAACGAAACAATCACAGTAAACAATCCGATCGCTATGCAATAATACGCAAAATAGATCAGTTTACTGTTTTTTACCAATCGAATCATCCAACGGCAAGCCAACGCACCCGAAATAAATGCAGCCGTAAAACCACATAACAAAATCCATGGCGAAATTCCCACTATTTCCATCGAAAAATTCCCTTTTGTCAAATCAAGAACAGCCTCTCCAAGCACCGGAATAATCACCATCAGGAACGAAAACTTAGCAACCGCCTCTTTTTGATTGCCCAGCAACAAACCGGCAGCAATCGTCGATCCCGAACGTGACAGACCCGGCAGGACGGCGCAAGCCTGTGCTAAACCTATCAAACAGGCGTCTTTAAATGATATTTCCTCTTTTTGACGAGGTCTGAAATAATAAGAAAAAGCAAGTAAGACGGCCGTTAAAAACAGCATCACGCCAATAAGCAATAAACCGCTTCCGAATAACGCTTCTACGTTCTTTTTGAACAAAACCCCGACGATTCCCACCGGAATCATCGATAACACTATTTTAGAAACCATTTGGGTTTCCGTATTCCATTTGAAAGCGAAGAGCCCTTTCAAAAGTTTGGCTACTTCATGCCATAACACACAAATCGTACTCAGTACCGTAGCAGCGTGAACCACCACGGCAAAAGCCAAATTTTCCTCTCCGCTCAGTCCGAACAGTGTACCCAGAATGGCTAAGTGCCCGCTGCTGCTTACCGGCAGAAATTCCGTCAAGCCCTGAACGACGCCCAGCACAAACGCCTCAATCCAATTCATTCTTTTTCCATCTGATTATCAGATGTTTTGCCGCTTTTTTTCAGTATGGCATACATCATTAACAAATAACCAATCATGACGATTATCGGCGCTACAACGATACGTTGTTTGCTGAAAATTTCCGGATTGAATGAAATGCCGTCGGCTGGAGGCCCGCCGCCGCTCATCAACACAAATCCCACAATGATAAAAACAATCGCAATGCCGATCCACATAAAGTTTTCTTTCCCAAAAGCAAAATCCTTATCCATAGATTTATTTTTTTTGATTAATGTTTTGTATTTAAATAAAATACATTCTCCCTCTTTCCATGCGTAAATACCGGTTTACAGCAAAAAAAGCCGCGCCAACAGAGAGCAAAATCCCAAGCGCCAACACCACAATATAGATAATGAGTAAACCTTCCCACCGAATGATCTGCTCTAATCCCAACAATTCCTGTTGCAAATAATATAACGATCCGGCCAGCATGATTATTGCTAATATACCGGCAAAAAAACCGCTCGAAATATTATATTTGATAAAAGGTTTCCGGATAAAACCCGGCGTAGCCCCAACCAATCGCATCGTATAGATCAAAAAACGTTTTGAATAGATCAGCAACCGGATTGTATTATTAATTAATGTAAACGAAATCAACATCAGGACAAGAATCAAAATACCAAGGACAAAGCCTATTTGTCTAATGTTATTATTGACCATCTGCATCATATCTTTTTGATAAAGCAATTCCGATACATTGGCGTCGGCAGTCAGTTGTTTTTCGATCGTTCGCAAACTGTCCACAATGGCATATTCCGATTTCAATTTCACTTCGATGG
>Ga0099364_10002400_pt1 | contig 29889 bp, 29 predicted proteins | sample TergutTh196P3_FD_73070 | JGI IMG/M metagenome (GOLD analysis project Ga0099364, IMG submission 73070) | Microcerotermes parvus P3 segment gut microbial communities from Pointe-Noire, Republic of the Congo - Th196 P3 | ecosystem: Host-associated > Arthropoda: Insects > Digestive system > Gut ...
TTTTTCTGGTTTTCATGTCTAAACCCATTTGTTCCCCCTTGCTTGGTAGGAACTATTATAATTTGGGCTAGATTTTTACTTTTGAGGCACACACCAGTTTCGGCTAGATTAATTATGAGGCAATGCGGCTACTTGTTATTTCTGTAACTTATGTGTATAATATAATAATTAGGAAGGTAGCTATGACGGAAACGATTTTATTGGATATGGCACGGCAAGTTCCGCAGTCCAAAAGGCAGGAATTATATGATTTCGCATATTTTCTTGTGACAAAATATGCAAACGTACAAGAAGAGGAGCGTATTTCTGCATTTGAGTCTGAAAATGAAATGATTGATTTCATTAACGATGTTGGAAAGTTGGTTTATGCAGATTAATCGTGGCGAAATTTGGTCAGTATTGTGGACTGGCCTTGCCCGAAAACCACGTCCAGCACTGATAATTCAGGCGGAAGAATACCGTCTGACCGAAACAGAAATACTTGCGTTGATCACCACAACAGAAAACGAGGCTGGAGCATTACTTTGCCGGACAGCTTGCTGGCCGTTTTTCCCTTCTCTAAACCAAACAATTATTGTTCGGAAACTCTTTTTCCCCCTGTGAATCCTTGAAACTTAGTCGCAATTTTTGCATTTATACCCTCAATTATTGCATTTACAGGCATCACCATCGTTGAAATATTAGTTGAACCATAAACTAATACTTCGGAATGATTTTCAAAATCATCGAATATGAATTCGATCCCATTTTCAGTTTCCTCTGCTTTAGGAAAAAAATAATAATGACCACTCTGCAAATTAACAGTCAAATCTTTTTTTACATTCCAATATGTTTTAAAAACAGCACCAAGACTTTTGAGAGAATCATGGAGGAATGTAAGAGTGTGTTCCCCTGGAGGTAAAATAATTATGTCATTCATATGTACAGATGTAGCGGTAGATCCGATTGTTCCTCTTGTTTTCCGGGCTTTTTCACCGTTAACCATAATAAGACTGGTTCCCCTGCTATCACTTATAGGAGCAAGACAAACCACATAAGAATGCTCTTCAATAGGTATTGAAGAATCATAATGATCAAGATAAATTTCCCTGAAAAATACACCTTCGGCATAGTTTTCTTGATTAAGCGTAACGCAGGTAGTAAGCGTCATTAAGCAAATAGCTAAAATGAACAACATCAATAATAATTTTTTCATTTTTATTCTCCTTAATAAAATGTTTGCGTACTATGCCCGCCGGCATATATAAACACCCCTACAGGCATTTGTTTGTTTTTTTTGCAAAGGCACAAAAGTTTCCGTCTGCAATACCTTTGTGATCTTGAGAATCTTTGTGCCTTGGTGTTAATGAATGGGAATAAATTTGTTGTTCTTTTTTATTTTTTAACTTTACATTTATATAGTTGACACGATTTTTAACGAGTTGACATAATGTCTGTCTGTCTGTCTGTCTGTCTGTCTGTCTGTCTGTCTGTCTGTCTGTCTGTCTGTCTGTCTGTCTGTCTGTCTGTCTGTCTGTCTGTCTGTCTGTCTGTCTGCCTGGAAGGGGAATTGTGGCGTTAACGCAATGGCGGTTTTTAAGATCATTATGGGAATTATGCCATATTTTGGAAAAGGTTACAATAGGGATTTCAAGTGAAAAGGTTGTGGGATACTGGAGAAGCCGAGTTTCTCATCTTCCAACACGCACTTGCTTTATTGTCCTCTTCATGCTATATATTATTTATGGATATTGTCATTGAGTTTAACGAAGCAGCATTCCGGCACGGATTTACTGAGGCTGATATTCGGTGGGCTTTTGATACAGCCAAGTACGATGGCTGGTTCAATGAAGGGAAGCCGCCGCATAATGACAAGTATTTGCTTATTGGTTTTGATCGCAAAGGCAACCCGCTTGAGATTCTGTATAATTTCATTGACGATAAAACCATAAATGTATTTCATGTTATGAAATGCAGGAGTATCTATTTCCATTTGATTAAATGAGGGGGCTATTATGGCAAGAATGACCGAAGAAGAAGCAAATTACTGGGACGATTATTACACCAAAAACCCGCCTGTTCCAGGACCGAATGGGACTGGTTTCTTTACTCAAAAGCGCAAAACCGCCCATTCGCTGACTATTGACAGTCTTTGTGCAGACTGGCTGTTAACTAAAGCTATTGCCGCCAATAAAACCCCCGCTGATATTATCAGCGAGTGGGTTCATAAAGAAATCGCAGCTGTATTGTAAATCATCTCGGGCTAATTACCGTAATGTCTTTCAGGTAATATTGCCTTTTTGCAGGGAGGCCGTTGGCATAAAAACGATCATAGTAATATTCATTTGCCTTAACTGTTACAATTTGCTGCTGCAGGTGCATAAGTTTTTCCTGTTCTTCTTCTGCAATATGCCACTCGCGGTCCTCGCCGCTTATTACAAGGGATCTTATTAGATCTGTTCCCACAAGACGAACCCTGCCGCTTGCTTCTACTGCTTGCAGCTTTACAGAATCATTTTCTTTTGCGCCAAAGGAAAAAACATTTGCTGCCGCTAAAAAAAAGGCAAAAGACAAAAGGAAGACTGCGGGCTTGTTCACTTGGGTTTTGCCTTAAAAAAAGTAAATATTTCTTCATCGCTGCCCCTTCCCAAAACATCTCTTGCGTCCAGAATAAAGGGGCCCGTTTCTTTTGTATCATCTGCCAAAGTTCTGGATACCGAAGACGTACTTGGAGGTTCTATGCCTGTCAAGCTGCCGGGTTCAGAAGGCCCTATTAAATTCAGGTTTGTGTTGTATGTAAGAAGCATTTCCTCTGCGAAAGGAGAAGAAGTGTTTGGAGATTGATTTTTTTTAAGACCCGCATAGTTGATGTTTCCAGTTACGGTTTTATTTGCAGACCCGTTAATTATGCTATAAACGCCTTCGCCCGGGAACAGTCTAATATCTGCCCCGCCAATTGGATGTACTTTTAAACCATGCAGGGAAGCATCGTCTTTATATCCAAAGTTTTCGTTTGCCGGATCGTAATTGGCGGCAAACCAGGTCCTAAGCAGCGTGCCTAAATCATCCCATGAAGAATTAATCTTTATTGCCGCTTCGGTAACAGCACGATAATCATGCTGATTAGAAGTTATAATTTCCTTAAATATTGTTGCCTTTAATTGCGTATTTGCCTGCAAGTAAAGCCAGCGAAAAAATAAATAAACAGTGGCGTACTCATCGAGAATTGCCATATCTTCATTATGGTTATCCCATACAAAAAAATTGTTTCCCTTTTTGATTGTGTCGCTTCTGTTAAACCAATCAATTTTATCTCTTGGGTTTTCTTCAAGGTAAATATACTCCGCCTGTGATGACAAGCCTTCATCAATCCACAAATCCATTGTCCTATCCCTGCCAATTAAAACCGAAGTGCAAAAATTTATTAAATGCTGAAGCTCATGGGCAAAAGTTGCATAAGCCCTTTCGGAACCTTCGTTTCTAAGGCCGGGATAGGTATCAATATAAATCATATCTCTGCTGTTCGAGTAATTTCTTGTTCCGGGTATCAATCCTTTTTCTAAAAAATTTCCCCCGTAAAAATATCCTGCTACATACGAAGGACTATTAACTACATGATAATTATCCTGAATATCTAGCAATAAAATTGTAAGCTTGTTATTGTTGTTGCCGGCAAGATAATTAGCATATTCCAATACATCATTAAATTGGTGAGTTATGCCGCGATCAATCAATTGAAAATTTTCTTCGCTAAAAGCGCTTAACATTTTAGGGCGGATAAAATTATCATACCTAGCAGCAAATGCTCTTGCCGAAACCTCTGATATTGCCGAACCGTTCTCGACCCATATTTCGCAGAAATTCCCCTCTGCAAGAAGGCTTGCCTTTAACTTATAATAATTTCTGGTTTTAAAATTTTGGGCATAAAATTCACCCTGCCCAAGCGGGCCAATCTCGTCATAATCGCGATGCCACCAGGGGCACGAAGATAATAAAAATAAAAGTAAAATCGCCGGTAAGGCTCTTTTTAATATGGTCATAATATCAGCCTTTCAAGGAGCTGCTCTTTTCGGTCTAAGCCTATATCCGCGTTAAAACAGGCTATAATGAAATCAAAAATTTCTTTAAGTGCGGTTTTTGATTCCCTGCCCGCAATAATTCCTAAACCTGTGGAAAAATCAGAAACATTTTCATCAACAAAACAAATTTCCAGAGGGGCGTTTGAATTATTCATGGCATCGTACACGGCGGGCAACATTCCAAAGCCTATGGCTGTTTCGCCCTGAATTAAAGCGTTTACCGGATCGGTATCGTTTTCGGTAAATTGAATATTGTTTTCTGCAAGGCCGGCAAAAAATTCAAAGGCCTCGTCTTCTCCTAGGGTGTTTATCATGCTTAATAAAACTAAATATCCAAGTGTCGAATTTTTTGGATTCGGTATTGCTATATGGCCTGAAAATATGGGATTCAAGAGATCCTGATACGAATAGGGGACAGGCAGCCCGGCCTCTTCCAGTTTTGACCGGTTAATTACTGTCGCTACGGCGGACAGCTCCCATGAAAAATAGTATTCCGAAAAAAGGCCCCGCGCCTCGTCCGAATAAACCAGTTCCATGCCTAAAATAATATCCGCATCCGTATCAATTCCTTCTTCCGAAGACTTATTCTGAAAAACAATATTTTGTTTTGGGAATTTTTCTTTAAGCAATTTTTCTAAACGTTCTGTTTGGGCCTGCTCGCTGTAATTGCAGATAATCACAGCATCTTCTGCCTTCTGGCATGAAACAGCCATTCCGGCCAACAGCAAAACTGACAATGATGCCAATATTAAATAAAAAGGTTTTTTCATCGGTGCCTCTATAAACATTATGACTGATAAACTTAAACTTGACAATAAGAATCTTATAATGTATATTTTTTTAATATGGCAAGGGAACAAATAGCCCCTACAAAAAATAATCTCTTTAAGACAAAGGAAAAGCTTTTTATTGCCGAAGAAGGTTTTGATCTTCTTGAGCAAAAACGGGTTCTCCTTGTAATGGAGCTGATGCACAGGATAGAGCAGGTCAAACTGCTTGAAAGAGAGCTGGATGATCATATAAAAGCGGCTTATCCCAGCCTAAAACGTATGCTTGTTATAACGGGAAGGGAAAAAGCTGAAAAACTGTCGCAAAACATCAATTATGACTTTGATTTAACAAAAAAAACGGTGCTGGCCGCCGGCATCAGGCTGCCCGGGCTGGAGGCTCGTATTCCTAAAGCAGAATTGAAATATTCCCCTGTAAATTCTTACGCAGAGTGCGATGAAACCGTAAAAGAATTTCTTGATGCGCTTAAAATAATTACCGAATTGGCGGCAATAAGAAAGATTTGCTGGAAACTTGCCCACGAACTGCATAAAACCCAGCGCAGGGTAAATGCCCTTGAAAAAATTGTAATTCCCACAGCCAAAGAAACAAAAGCATACATAGAAACTTTTTTGGAAGAAAAAGACAGGGATAATATTTATATAAGTAAATTGCTTAAGAAAAAAGGAGTGTCAACAAAACTGTAATGAAAAAACTTTTTTCGAATATTCTAGTTGCTGTCACAGGTTCAGACGCATCCATTATGGCGGCAAAATATGCAATTGTAACGGCAAAACTTTATAATTGCCACCTGAATGTATTATATGTTGTAGATACTGCTACAATTAAACAGCTTACCTTGAACAAAATTTTCATACAGGCAGAAGGCGCTGAATATGAAAAAAGCATGGAAGCAAACGGGCAAAGGTATCTTGCCTTTGTTGAAGAACTTGCAAATGCAAAGGGCGTTAAAATCAGCAAAGAAATACGCAAGGGGGCTGTGCATACCGAAATTATTACCGCTGCCAATAATCATAAAGCCGATTTAATCCTGCTGGGCGGATGGGAAAGCGGTCGCAGCTCAAAAGATATTATCGGCCATATCCACCGCGAAGTTATGAATAATTCAAAATGCTCTGTGCTGCTGGTAAAAGAACCTGAAATTAATGAAATTTATAAACATACGTAGGAACCTGTAATCATAAAGCATCCCTATTCCATTTCCCTTTCTGAAATAAATTTTTCCATCTGCTTAAGGGCTTTTTTTAAGGCTTCGTCTTTAATGGCATCGTACCCTGCGCTAATGTCTTGCGGCGGCCTGGCGTCTTGACCTTTGCCTTGAGAAGGTTCTTGGGGTTTGCTTTTTATTTTAAGCTGTTTTTTTTCGGGCAGAACCTCGGTGCCGCCGCTTTTAGACAGCGCTATTGAAATGCCGGAAATATTCATGCCAGGGAAACGGTATTGAAAATCATGCAGCAGCTTGCTTTCTTTTGTCTGGAGAATTTGTTTCCAGCCGGGATGGTCAACTTCTATCCAAACCAGGCCGTTTTCTTCCTCTTTTATTCTAGAATAATCGGCGGCGGCGGCAATGCCGTTTTTTTCCATAAGGTCTTTCCAGCACGAAAAAAAGGCCGAACAGTTTTTGGCCTTCTCAAGCAGGTTTTTATCAAAAATTGCTGACAGCACATCTCCGACTTTTTTCATTTTATTTTCCCGTCATTAATATAATACACCAAAGTATCGTCATTTTTGTACCCGCCAAAAGGTTCCTCGGGAAGAAAAGTAAAAAAGGCCTGTTCGTAAGCGGGCAGCGCCGCCAAAAAGCGCCGGCGTTTTTCCCCGTCCATTTCCAGTAAAACATCGTCTAAAAGCAAAACCGGTTTTTTCCCGGTCATTTCCAAAAAACGGCAGGCCTGGGCTACCCGCAGCAGCAAAGCCAGCAGGCGCCGCTGCCCTGTTGACGCGTTTTTTGTGTATTCAACATTGCCAATTGTAAAAATATATCTGTCGCGGTGGCAGCCTGTTTGGGTAGTTCCAACAGCCAAATCAGACTCCCTTTGTTTTTGCATTAATTCTAAAATTTCATTTTCTGTATTGGTTTTCCAGGAAGGAGCATATTTAACTGTCATTCCGTCAATATCAGCGACTTTTTTGTACAATTCCGAAAAAATACCGGAAAAAAGTTTTGCCGCCGTCTGCCGTTTTTCCATTAACCTTATGCCGTAAAAAACGCACTGCTGGTCTAAGGCATCAAGCAGCGTGCCCTGGCTAACATTTTTTCGCAGTACATTGTTCCGTGATTTTATAATTCTTTTGTAACAGCGAAGATCGTCAAGGTACAGTGGATCGTAAAGGCTTAGAGTTTGATCAAAAAACCAGCGCCGGCGTTCATGGCTGCCTGAAACAAAGTCCATGTCTTCATGGCAAAACACTATACAGGGAACTACAGAAAGAAGTTCTTTTCTGTCATCAATTTTTTTCCCATTTAATAAAATTTGTTTTTTTTCTTTATCGTATTTTACAAGTATGTTTATGCAATTATTTAAATCATCTAAATTTTCAGAAACAGAAATACAGGCAGAAAAATCTTTATTGCCTGTATGTGCAATTTCCCTGTCTGCCGCCCCGCGAAAAGACGAGCCGTAAGCGCAAAAATAAAGCACTTCGAGAAAATTTGTTTTTCCCTGGCCGTTATTTCCTACAAGAAAAACTTTATTGGCTTTTGTAATAACTAAAGCATCAGATAAATTGCGAAATGAAGAAAAACGAACGGATAATATTATCACTTCGTTAATAATGCATGGGCATTACAATATAAAAAAAGTTTGTTTCCGGAACCGATACAATAGTAATTGCTTTTGAAGGCACTGTAAAATTAATACAAAATTTTTCACTATCCATCGCTTTAATTGGCTCTTCAATATAAATATAATTCAATGCAAAAACTGTTTCTTCACCTTCATATTCACAGGAAATTTCTTGTCTGGCTTCGCCAATTTCTCCTTCTTCGGTATATATTTCCATTATTCCCGGTCTTGCCTTAAAAAACAATCTTTTCGCCTTTTGTTCCACCATCAAGGAAACGCGCTTAAGAGCATCAAGCATTTCAATTTTATTTATAATAATAGAATTGGTATGATCTTCTGGTATAACTTTTTTATAATTTGGAAAATTTCCTTCTATCAAAACAGAAGATAAATTATATGAACCAAAACGGAAATATATTATTTTTTCGGTAATAGAAATAGCTATTAAACCTTCATCTCCCGCCCTTTTGGTAATAATATTAAGAATTTTAGGAGGTATTAATATTCCCGAAAAATCCGCTATATCATTTGATTCATTTTCAATATATGCCAGTCTTTTTCCATTAGTCGTTACCATCGTTAATTTATTATCTGCTTTTTCCAGATATACTCCCAACATATTATATCTGGTTTCATCATCTGAAATAGAAAAAATTGTTTGATTTACCATATATTTAAAATCTTTAATGGAAAAATCAAAATATTCTTTGTCTGTTACAGGAAATTCCGGAAAACTTTCAGACATAGCCATGCTTTTTAAATTAAAACTTGCTTTTTTAGAAGAAATTTTAATTTTAATTTTATTTTCTACACATTCAAATTCTATATTACCTTCAGGGGCAGAATTTATTATTCCAAAAAATTTATCCCCAAATACAGTAGCATAACCTTGTTCAACTACCGTAACCGGAACTCTGGTTTCAAAATAAACCTTCATATCTGTTGCTTTAATTACTAAACTGTCATTTTCTGTACACAGGTAAATATTAGACAATATAGAAATTACATTTTTTGAGGCAATAATTTCCTGTGCTATGGAAATTTCCTTTAGAAGTATACTTTTTTCACAAACAAATTTCATTTTTATCCTCCGAATAATATTATTATATTATATATATAATAACAGTAATAATAACTTACAATAAATGTGTAAAACTCATATAAAACCATACTGTATATAGAGTTACAAATTATTGTAAAAGTGGATAATTATACTATTTTTTAACAATTATATCAAGTACTCCACTTATAAACAGTTTATACTATTTTGTACTAATTTCCTTAATTTGCCTCTTAAAATTCTCTATAGTGGAATCAAGCATAGGGTCTGTTATTAATAAACCCCTTATTTTTTCAATAGAATACATTACGGTAGTATGATCCCTTCCCCCAAAAGCTTCTCCTATCTCGGTTGTTGAAAAATCTGTCATTTCGCGGCAAATATACATTGCTAACTGCCTGGGATACACTACTTTTTGATTTTTTCTTTTGCCTTTTAGGTCGTTTAAGCTGAGTGAAAAATAATCAGACACTACTTTTTGTATGTTTTCTATTGAGAGATTTGCCTGTCTTCGCGAACCAAATATATCCCTTAATTTTTGCTGTGCTATTTCCAAAGTAACCGGTTTGCCCATAATTTCTGTATAAGAAATGAGTTTTTCTAAAGCCCCTAAAAGATCCCTTACATTTGATGATATATTTTTACTTATAAGGTCTATTACTTCATCAGGAATATTTGCACTGCGGTTATCGGCAGTAGATTTTAAAATTGCATAACGCACTTCATAACGCGGGGGCTGTAAATCGACAAGCAAACTTCGGTTAAAACGGGAAATTAGCCTGTCTGGTATTTTTTTTAATTCCGCAGGAGGCCTGTCGCAAGTCATAACCAACTGCCTGTTTGCCATTAACAAGGAGTTAAAGGTATGAAACAGTTCTTCCTTAACGGCCTCTCCCCTTTCCTGAAAAAATTGAATATCGTCGATTAACAGCACATCGGTATGCCTGAATTTATTTCTAAATGCAGACATAGATCCTCCGCGTATGCAGCCTTGCACATATTCATTCATAAATTCTTCGGATGTAACATAAATAACCTTATTATCGGAATTTTCATAAATGTAATTGCCTATGGCCTGCATAAGATGGGTTTTTCCCAAACCAACCCCTCCGTAAATAAAGAACGGGTTATAAGCGTTTCCAGGATTTCGGCTGATGGCAATTGCGGCATTTGCGGCAAAATTATTATTTTCACCGATAATATATTTTTCAAACGTATAATTATCCAGCAATTGCGGGTGCTGCCCTCTTTGAGGTTTTTTTACAGGGGGTTCTTTATCTGGTTCGGAAAAAGAATTTAAAGCGTTATCTTTAGGTTTATTGTCAAGGTTATTGTCAGGGTTATCTTTTATGACGGTTTTAATTTCTTTTTTATTATCCTGAATAACTTCCAAATCCAGTTTTATATCTTTATTGCCAAGTTCTTTTATAATAGATTTTATTTTATTTAAATAACGGGTTTTTATTCTGTCACGGTGAAAAGATGAAGGAAAACCAACAGCGATGCTGTTTTCAGAGGAGTATAAGTATTTAACATCGGTAAACCAGCCGCTAAACTCTTCCTCCCCAAGTTCATTTTGCAGCCGACTGAGGGTCTCATTCCAAAGCCCCTCAAGATCAAGCTCTGCCATTCAATCCTTTATATCAATAAATATAATTAAAATCAAGGCTTTTACTTTATTATAAGGAATTTTTTTTGTCAATATAAATTTTATACACAAGTTATCCACAGGCATAAAAAAATAAATATTTAGCAATAAACTCATAAATATATTCTTTTATCTTAATATCTGATTAGTAAAATTATCTAATTCTTTACCACATAAGGAATTAGATAATCAAAAATGACCGGTTGTTTTACCCTCAAAGACCCTAATAAAAGCTATTTTTAAAATGTAAGCCCTTCCGGCATTTTTTCCACAAGTTATCCACAGGGGGGTTTTTAGGCACTTTAACGAGAAAAAGGGTAAAACGAAAGAAATAAACTATCATTTATAACATTTTAGTATTAGTATTGTAAGAAAAATTTCTTTTATATTACTTTTATTAATATTTAACAATGGTTTTTATTATAAAATATACTCCTTACCGATAAAAAATAAGGAGATAATATGAATAAAACTAAATCACTTAATGACCTTTACAGGGATTTTTCTGCCGGCAAATTAAAAAAGAAAGAATTTCCAGCTGTTATTTTTACTTATGTTAAAGAAAATATGAGGCGTCCGTATGGCTGGGATACAGAAGATTATAATGATTATCTTTCTTGGCTGTATCCGCGAATTTGCAGCTCGATAAACAGTTATAAGGAAAAAGGGTCTTCTTTTGAAAACTATATTTTATCCATGCTTAAAATGTCGCAAAGGGAATTTCGTTCAAATCAAAAAAAGACAAGCGTTGAAGAAACAGCAGCCTGGATGACTCAAATTACCGATTTTTATGTAAGCGAACAAGAGCCGGTTTACAATGACACGTTTGCCGAGGAGAACAATAAAGTAAAAAAAATAAGAAACAGGCGCCAGTTGTTGATCTTAATATTAAAATGCTGCGCTCATGTTTCTTTGGATTTTCTGGAAAAAATTTCGCCTATTTTGGGAATAGAATATGAGGAATTAAAAAAAATGATAAATACATTAAGAAAAAAACAAAGAAAGAGAAATGTATATGTCGCCGAATTGAAGGAAAAAATAAACACTCAGTTTTTTCGCTGCATTTTATACGAAAACAAGTTAAAAGACGTAGCAACAGAAACAATTACCGCAGCAAAATTGCGGGAACTTCTTGAGCGGGGCAGGGAAAGGCTTGATAAAATGAGAAAAAGGCTTGAAAAAGCCCATACCGGGCCTTCTAATAAACAAATTGCAAAATTGCTCGGCGTTACCAAAGGCACGGTAGATTCGACTATGTATAATATAAAAAATAAAATTAACAAAGAGAAAAAAGACTGATGCCGCGTTGTTGCGAAAAGGCCAAATTTTTGGTATGACGCACAGGATAAGTATGCTGAAATGGCAGGATATTTCCTTAAATTTTAGCAGGGACAGGACTCGAACCTGCGACCTCCGGGTTATGAGCCCGACGAGCTGCCAACTGCTCTACCCTGCGTTAGGGTTTTAAATTAGCATATTTTTTTGATATTGTCAAGCAATTTTGGGTATTGATTTTAATTTGTATTCAAAATATACTTAAGCCTTAATAGTCAATTGGAGATATAGTTGTTTTTAAAACGCCTTTCGATACTTGGTTTCAAGTCTTTTGCAAACCGGACAGATATAGAATTCGCAGACGGAATTACCGCTTTAGTCGGGCCGAACGGCTGCGGAAAATCAAACGTAGTTGATGCAATAAAATGGGTGCTGGGCGAACAGGCGCCAAAGGGCCTTCGCGCAAAAGATATGGAAGATGTTATTTTTAACGGCACCGAAAATGTAAAAGCGCTCAATGTGGCGGAAGTAACGCTGACCATATCTAACGAAGAAGGCCTTTTGCAGATAGACAGGCCGGAAGTAGAAATAAAGCGAAGGCTTTACCGTTCCGGCGAAAGCGAATATTTTATTAACACAGAAAAAGTAAGGCTTAAAGAAATTCGGGAGCTTTTTTGGGATACCGGAATCGGCAAAGCGGCATACTCGGTTATGGAACAGGGGAAAATTGACCAAATACTTTCATCCAAACCCGAAGATCGCCGTTACCTCTTTGAAGAAGCCGCCGGCATCACCCGTTTTAAAGTGCGTGAGGCGGAAACCGAACGAAAACTTGCAAAAACATCAGAATACATACGCCAGCTTGAGCTGATTTTAAAAGAGGTAAAAAAGTCTTATGATTCCCTGAAGGTGCAATCAGAAAAGACGCTGAAAAACCGCTCTTTGCGGGACGAGATATTTAATTACGACCGTGATATTCATCTGCTAAAACTTAAACAATTCCGTTACGATTTAAATGAAGAAAATGAAAAACTTAAAAAACGCGCGTTAGACAGAGACAAAATCCGCATACAAATGGAAACAGAAAGAAAAGCCCTGGACGCCCATCTTGAGGAAGTTTATTCCATGGAAGCGCAATTGGTGGAGATACAAAAAAATATTTACGGTATCGCGCTGGAAAAAGATGCAAAGGAAAATGCCGTAAGGCTTTTGGGCGAACAGTGTAACGAAAGAAAATTAAAAATTGAGCAAAACGAAGGAAGAGAAAAACAGATTTTAAATAAAATCGAGGAATTTAACAATGATATAAACGGAAAGGAAGAATCTGTAAAAGCCTTAAAAAACAATGCCGGGAACATAGGGGAAAATATACATTCTTTTGAAGAAAACATAAAAATATCTTCGTATCAGATTGGGCAAAATGAAAAAACAGTCAACAAAAACGAAGGCGAAATAAATGATCATGAAAAAGAACTGATAAATTTTGAAAAGCAGCTTGCGCAAATAACCGATGATATTGTTGCAGAGTTGGATGCGGGTTTAAAAAAAGCCGGTTATTCATCGGCAGAACGCCGTAAAATCGAAACAGCCCTTAGCGGGGCTCTTGGTAAAATAAGAAACGCCCTAAAAGGGAGAGAAACCCAAATTCAGGCGGCGGAACTTGCAGCCCTTGCCGAAGAAGCGGAAAATGCAATTAAATTGTTCAAAAGCTATATACGCCACTCTCCTTTATTTATTGACGAGTTTCTTGCCCCGCAGGGAATAATCACAAAAAAACGAAACTTGGATTTAAACATTCGGGAAACAAAAGAAAACATCGAGGAAAAACGCAGGCAAATTAAATCGCTGCATAACGAAAATATAGGCCTTTCGAAAAAAATTAACGATTACAAGGCAACATTGGAAAGCCTTAGAATAAACCTTGCGCAGATAAACACGCAAGTAAAATCAGACGAAGAACAATTAAAATTGATGCGTCGCGAACTTGCAGGCCAGGAGACAATGCTTAAAAATTTACGCGAAGAGTTATTGTTGGACAAAAAAAGGCTGGAAGATATCGAGGGACGTATCACAAAAGCTCAATTTGAAATAAAAGAAGTCGATAAAAAAGGGCTTGATTTTACAAAAAAAGCGGAAAAACTGGTACAGGACATCAAAAAACGCAACGGGGACAAGGTTTGGAAACAGGATATAATCGAAAAGCACACTGCAGAGCTTGAAAAAGTTCAGGCAGCCATAGAAAAAATAAACATGGGATTGGTGCAGACAAAAACCGAAATGAAAAATGTTCAGGAAAATTTTCTTGAGACATATTCCCGCGACTTAATGGAATTTGAAGAAAGGATATTTGTTATTACCGAGCAGCCTTCTGTTTTGCGGGAAAAATTAGCTGCTAAAAGATCCCAGATAAAGGATCTGGGCATGGTAAACAATATGGCCCCGGAAGAATTTGTCGAAGTAAGCGAAAGGCACGAATCATTAACGACTCAAATGGCGGATATGGAAAAAACACGCAAAGACCTTGAAGAAGTAGCCTTAAAAATACAGGAAAAATCTTCGGAGCTTTTTGATAAAACCTATAATAAAATTAAAAAGAATTTTCACATAATGTTCCGCCGCCTTTTTAACGGCGGTACTGCGCAACTGCGTCTTTCTGACGAAAAAAATATTCTTGAATCAGGCATAGAAATTTATGCCCAGCCGCCTGGCAAAAAACTGGAGCATATTTCTTTGCTTTCAGGAGGGGAGTGTTCCATGACGGCTGTTGCGCTGCTTTTTGCTACATACCATGTAAAGCCCAGCCCCTTCTGCCTGCTTGACGAAATTGATGCGGCTTTGGACGAAGCAAATGTCGGCCACTTTGTGCATCTTTTGCGGGATTTTAGCCATAAGAGCCAGTTTGTTGTAATTACGCATAACAAAAGAACAATAGCAAACGCAGATACGCTTCTTGGCGTAACTATGGAAGAATCCGGCATTACCAAACTTGTTTCTGTAAGGGTTGAGCGCGAAGGAATCGCTATAAGGGACGAAGACCTTCCGCAGATAGGCCTCTGGGAAGAAGCCGCCGGAAGCCCCCCTGAACCGGTTGTTTAATGGGTGATACTGGAGTCGAACCAGTGACTTCTACCGTGTGAAGGTAGCACTCTCCCTCTGAGTTAATCACCCCAAAAATTTCCTTTTGAAAGCCATTGCTGACCAAAGCTTTTTATAATATTATCAAATTGCATCTGGGAAGTTATATCAAAACACTCCAGAATTTTTTTATCAAACTGTTCGTAGCTTACCGTGCCGTTTTCGTATTCGCAGAACATATTAGCAAGATAAACGCTTTCAACCAAGTCCTGGTATTTTATGGATACCGAAGAAGGATTATGGTGATACCGAATAGCTTCAACTATATTATCGGGGAAATTCCATTTTTTTGCAATAAGGGCGCCTATCTCAGCGTGGTTCATTCCGGCGGATAAGTCTTCGAATGTAGATACAGGAATATTTTTTTCTAAGCATAGTTTTTGAATTTTTTCCAGCATATCAGGATGGACATTGGAAAATACAATTTTCCCCATATCATGCAAAATACCGCATACATATATATCATCAAGAAGGCTTTTATCGCTTTTAAAATTTTTTACAAGAGTGTAAGCATAAAAAGCAGTTTTATTGCTATGCTGCCAGAGTTTCTTTTTTTCTTCCGAGTTGGCGCCAAGAACTTTTTGAGTGCCGTAAGAATAAAGTAAATTTTTAATGACATTAATGCCGACTATTTTTACAGCTTCAAAAATATTATCAACCCGCTTGGAAAGCATATAAGAGGCGGAATTAACTATACGCAGTAAATCGGCTGTAAGCACAGGGTCCATGGATAACAGGCGGGAAACTTCAATCATTTCTATATCAGGGTTATTGATATGACGCTGGATTTCAAGGATGTTTTCTGGAAAACAAGGAAGAGAGTCAATGTTATTGGTAATAACTTCAGAAAGCATGGTAATATTTTCAAAATATATCTGCTCCAGAGGCACCTTTAGCCGGGCAATTGTTTCTTTGTTATTGCTGCTAATTTCAAAACATTCTTCGTCAAGCCCCATTTTTCTAAGCATTAAAGCCAGAATAACAAGACCGAGGCCCGCCCCCTCTGAATCATCAAAAACTTGAGAAAGAGCTTCGTCGAGCGAGTTAAATTTTCTTGAACGTACCAGCCGGTCGTGAATTCTGATTAACTCGTTACGTGTAATAGCCGCATTGTTGCGAATTTCAAAAGAAACAATATTTTCTTTTAACTGCATAATAATCCGGATATATAAGCCTTTTTCTTTTTGAAGCTGAAGGTAATAAGCTGTATTATTTAATGTAGCTTCTTTAAAATCTGCCATTCCTGTTTGATATTCTTTGGCATCGGTAATATCAAGGTTGCGGTCTTTAAAATAAACGCGCTTGGTATTTGCTTTTTTTGCATTTGAAACAAGCTCTCTCACGCAATATGCAATATAATCCCTAAGTTTTTCCTGTCCTGACAGTTTAAGAAAAACGGAAAGAACATCTTCTACATAAGTTTCTGTTTCTTTAGGTAAAGTGAATGTAGTTATAGTTAAAGGAAGGCCCGATAAAATGGCCTTTTTTATCTTTGTTTCATCAATAACCAACTTTTGTGTCTCAATCATCAACTTCCACCCTGAAAATCAATCTAATTTTACATTTGTAAGGGAATATTATACCAGTTTTTTAAAAATTAAGCTATACGTCAGGCAAAAGAATTACAATTTTTTTCCACTGACTTAATATAGCTTTTTATCATCAATAATACTATACTTAAATTATGAGAGTTATTGGAACAAGGGCTTACGGCTTGCGGACGCCAATCATCCGCGAAACTGACGATCTGGTTGCCGTTGCCTGCCAGTCTGTAAAAGATGCTATTGAGAATGAAAATATCCGTATAAATGACGGCGATATTCTAGGTCTTACCGAAGCTGTAGTTGCGCGCTCGCAGGGCAATTATGCATCTGTCAGCCATATTGCCTGCGATGTAAGGGCTAAGTTTTCGGGGAGTCATATCGGTGTTGTTTTTCCGATTTTAAGCAGAAACCGTTTTGCCATGATCTTAAAAGGCATAGCCCAAGGCGCCGATAAAGTGACCGTCCAATTGAGCTATCCGGCAGATGAAGTCGGCAACCAGCTTATATCATGGGAAGATGTTGATGATAAAAACCTTAATCCCTATTCTGATTGTCTTAATGAAAATGAATACCGCCGCCTTTTTGGTTATGAAAAAAAACACAGATTCACAGGCATTGATTATGTAGAATACTATAAATCGCTTAACGATAATATCGAAATAATTTTATGCGCCGATCCAAAACGGATCCTTGAATATACAGATCAGGTTATTGCCGCCGATATTCACACAAGGTTCAGGACAAAAAGGGCTTTAACTGAGGCCGGGGCAAAAAAAGTAATCGGCTTGGATGAAATTTTAGCAAAACCTGTAGAAACCAGTGAAGGAAAGAGCGGTTACAATGAACTTTACGGATTACTTGGTTCAAATAAAGCAACGGAAGAGAGGGTTAAATTATTCCCTCGGGATTGCGATATTTTTGTTCAGAAAATGCAGCAGGCGCTTAAAAGTTTAACCGGCAAAACTGTTGAAGTAATGGTATTCGGAGACGGCGGTTTTAAGGACCCGGTCGGCGGTATATGGGAATTGGCGGATCCTGTCATAGCACCTGCTTTTACAGACGGCTTAAAAGGAACCCCCAACGAGCTTAAATTAAAGTACCTTGCAGACAATGATTTTTCAGACCTTACAAGAGACGAAGCCCGCGATGCAATTGAGAAAGCTATAAGGGCAAAAGCCGGCAGGGATCAAATGGGAAAAATGGAATCCGAGGGAACCACGCCGCGGCAGATAACAGACCTTCTAGGCAGCCTTTGCGATCTTGTCAGCGGTTCAGGAGACAAAGGGACGCCGATAATTTTAATCCAGGGATATTTTGACAATTACGCTATGAAGTAAGGCTATTCATGGTTGAAAATATTTGACAGATAGTTCAGAATAACATAATGCTTAAACGAATTCTATTTTTCTTGCTTCTCTGCCTTGCATCAATCAATTTGTCTGCCCAGTATGTAAACGGCGATGATTTGGAAATAAAAATTGCTGTTGCCGGCCCTGATACTCAGCTTTACTTTTGGTGGGGGCATCTTGCTTTAATAATAAACAATACACGGACAAACGAAAATTATTTTTATGATTATGGCGTTTTTTCTTTCAATAAAGAAGATTTTTATTATGACTTTGCTTTTGGCAGGCTGAATTATACCAGCGTTAAATCTTCAACAGATTATAACATCAACAATTACATAGAAAATAACAGGGATATTACGCTTTACACCCTGGACCTTCCTTCCGAAAAAAAAGAAATTTTGTATCATGAAGTGCAATTAAGCATAGGGGACGAATACCTGTATCATCACTTTTATCAAAACTGTGTAACACGTGTTTTAGACCTTATTAATGACGCGACAGACGGGCAGTTTAAATCCCATTTTCAAAACACTCCTGGCCGATATACCCTTCGCCAGCATGTCCGGCGCTTTACCTGGTTTTCGCCTTTTTATGACTGGATTCTTAATTTCTGGATGGGGCAAAGGATTGATGTGCCTATCTCTGTATGGGATGAAATGTTTCTTCCCTCCGAAACGGCGCGCCAAATTGTAGATTATTATTATATAGATTCAGATGACAATATTCGCAAACTTGTAACCGATGTAGAAACAATTTACACAGCGCATAGCCGTCCGGGAATCCTTGAAGTTCCCCTAAAACAATGGCTGATAACGCTTGGCTTTAGCATTTTCCTTGCTGCTGTTCTGGGCTTCCTGTTTTTTATGCAAAAAAAATTTCCTGCCGCAGGACAGGTTCTTCTGGGATTAACGCACAGCTTTTTGGGGCTTTTCTTTGGCTTCACCGGCTTGCTGTTGTTTTTTATGGCTTTTTTTACAGTCCATGATTACACTTTCAACAATATAAATTTGCTGTTCTGCAACCCCTTGCTTTTGGCTGCTTTTCCGCTTGGCATCCGTTATGCTTTTTCCTCAAATTATTACAAACGGATTAAATTTGAATTTATGCTCAGGCTTTTATGGTTATTAGTGGTTTTGGGGATATTCGTATCCATGTTGATAAAAATTTCCCCAAATTATTGGCAGGATAACCTGACCGATCAAATGCTTATGCTGCCCATAGCGTTGGTACTTTCGCTTGAACCTGCCGGGCTTAAAAGAATGGTTCGCCGCATTTTCTGGCGCTGTTTCTAACGAAATGGGTTTTTCAAAAAAATGGCAGGATGCCCTGTATGCCGAAACTTATGACAGGGAACTTCGCGGGCTTGAACGCCGCAGGGCGGCAGATCCGTGCTGTACCGTAGAAGACATAAAAGGCACCTTAAAACACCTGTACATTATGGACGGGGCAGATTGGGGCGGCAGGGGCGCTGTTCAGGATACATCAATTGCAGCGACAATTGCCGCCTACGAATATTTCATAGAAAACTGGCAAAAAGATTAAATCCCTTGTAACCTTTTATTACTGCAATTGTTCTAATAATTGAAGCTCGGAAGTAGTTTCAAGTTCCTCCTATTCTTTATTTCATGCCTCGGAGTTTTGCTCCTTTCTCCGAGGCTTTTTTTTATTAACCGAGTTACCGAACTAGCCTACTCTTTTGGACGAATATAAAAATAACCCCCGTTAAGGTGTTCGGTTTTAATGACGTTGATAAAGGCCTTGCTGTCTATTTTTTTAATGGCATTGATGTGGCTGGACACTTCGTTTGCCGGCACCACAGAATACAGAATAACCTGCCTGCCTTTGTTAAAATTACCTACACCTTCAAATGAAGTTGCCCCGTGATGCGTCATTCTTTTGGTAACATCCAATACTTCATCCGGTTTGCATGTAATAATTATCATGGTTCTTTGCTGATAGCCCTTGTATAAAACCGTAAGAGCCATGGTTACTGTAAATTGAAAAATAATGGAGTACAAGGCTCTGTCAAGCGAAAAAAGAAAACCGGCTACGCCAAGAATTATGCAATTTCCCGCCAATATGTAATTCCATGCATCCCTGCGGTATTTTTCTGAAATAAAAATGGCTATAAAATCTGTGCCGCCGCTAGAGGCGCTTGCATAAAGGCAGAAGGCAATTGAAACAGCGCACAATAGACCGCCAAATATAGAGGAAAGTAAAATGTCATGAATATGCAGGGCGTTAATGATGACGGATATAAAACCTGTCTGCGGTACTAAATCGGTTAATAAGCCGCCTATCAGGATCATAAGGCATGAGTAGAGGGTGAATTTTTTCCCGATAAATTTAAAACAAAAAATTGCCGGAACCGCATTTAAAACGTAAGTTATTACGCTGTAGGGTATTTCAACAGACCAGTAACGCTGGCAAATTTCCTGAAGCAGCAGGGCTAATCCGGAAAAACCTCCCGGGATAATTCCCGGCGGCCTTACGAAGATATTAATATACAGAGCCTTTACTACAGCGGCTGCCAGAATCAGAAGAATCCTTCTTGTGTGTGGTAAAACCTTTGTTTTATTTGACATATAAAAGTAATATACTATATAATTAAAAAAAGTTCAAAGGATTAAACATGGAAAATTTAAAGTTATCCTGCATTGGAAGCGGAAACATGGGCTTTGCCCTTATGCGAGGCATTAACAAAGCAGATATTGTTTTTGCCGATACTGACACGGAAAAAGCCCAAAAAACAGCGGCGGCGCTCGGGGCTTCTGTAATTAATTCAAATGCCGAAGCCGCAGAAAAAAGCGATTTTATTTTTCTTGCTGTTAAACCGCAGGTTTTACAGGCAGTTTTGGAGGAGATTGCCCCTGTTATTAAAAAACGGTTAGCGGCAGCTAACTCTCCTGTATTGGTGTCCATGGCGGCAGGCTGGTCAATTGAAAAAATTCAAACGGTTGTTTCACAGAATGTCCCCGTGGCGCGAATTATGCCTAACACCCCGGCCCTTATTTCCAAAGGCATGATAGCCCTTGCCATTTCTCCCGAAGTATCGTCTGAAAAAACTACAGCCCTTAAAACAATGCTGCAGGGCGCAGGCGAAGTCGACCTTGTCGATGAAAAGTTTTTCAATGCCATTACCGGCCTTTCCGGTTCGGGCCCTGCCTTTGCATACCTGTTCATCGAGGCCCTCGCCGACGGCGGAGTCCTTGCCGGCCTGCCCCGCGATAAGGCACTTAGGTATGCCGCCCAGACGGTTTGGGGTTCGGCTTCAATGGTTTTGGAAACAGGCAAGCATCCGGGAGAGCTTAAAGATATGGTTGCTTCCCCCGGCGGCACAACTATCTCGGGCATTGCCGCGCTTGAAGCGGGCGGCTTTAGATCTTCAATAATTGAAGCGGTAAAAGCTGCATGGAAGCGGGCTGGAGAACTTTGTTAGGAGTTTGTCGGGCTTTGCCCATTCCTATCCGACAGGCTCCTAACGTCCGGTCTTTTTTTCAAAATGGGAAAATTCCATACTGAAACTTGCACGGCCCTGGCTTACGCTGCGTAATTTGGTCATAAAACCGAACATCTGGGCCATTGGCGCCTGTGCTTTTATTTCATCAATATCCGCTCGTGAATTCATATTTATAATCTGCCCGCCGCGCTGGGTAACAAGGCTCATAACCTCGCCGACAAATTCATGGGGCGTTGTAAGATCAACTGCCATTATTGGTTCAAGCAGGTACGGGCTTGCAGAACGGCAGGCTTCGTCAAAAGCCATGTTAGCGCAGGCCTCAAAAGCAAATTCTGTGCCGCTTAATTCTGAATACCGAATATCGGTAACTTTTGCGATAATGTCAATGCAGGGATAGCCCATAACAATGCCCGAAGAAAACGCCCCTTGTATTCCCCTTTCCACCGCATTGAAAATTTCTTCGGGGATGCTGCTTTTGTTTTTTACAAGACAAATATAATTATTGCCCGTTCCGCGTTCTGCGGGTTCTACTTGCAGGGTCAGCCCTGCGGCATTTTCTTTTCCGGCAATAACCCGTGAAAAATTTTCCGTTTGCTCTTTTGCAATACCTATTGATTCGCGGTATGTAACCTGAGGCTTTCCAACTTTGGCGCTAAGATTATATTCCTTGACAATCCGTGTTACCAATACATCCAAGTGAAGTTCGCCCATGCCGGAAATAATCAACTGGCCTGTTTCTTCGTTATCTCTTGTGGTAAAGGTAGGATCTTCTTTGGAAAGAATACCGAGTATTTCCCTTAGCTTTTCCTGTTCAGAAAAAGTTTTGGGTTCAATGGAAACCGAAATTACCGGCTCTGGAAACTGCATTTTTTCAAGCAGCACAGGCCAGCCTTCAGTGCCTACGGTGTCGCCGGTCTGCGCTATTTTCATCCCGATTATAACGCCAATGTCCCCGGCTTTTAATTCATCCTGCGTATCGCTTTTATTGGAGTGCATTCTTAAGATACGGTTAGCCCTTTCCCTTTTTTTCTTGCCTATGTTAAATACAGCAGAACCTTGCTTAATCGAACCTGAATACATCCGCACATAGCAAAGGCTTCCCGCCTCACGGTCATTTTGTATTTTAAAAACAAGGCCCAAGGGCTGTCCTTTGGGATCGCAGGGTATGCTGATATCTTCGTCTTTTTTAAGGTTAAGGCCAACTGCCGGCAATATCTCGTCGGGCGCCGGAAGGTAATCTACGATTGCATCAATTAGAGGCTGAACGCCGAGGTTCCGGCGGGAAGCGCCTGTAAAGACAGGAAGTATCCGGCGATCCAGCACAGCCTTTCGCAGCTCTTTGCGGATGAGCAGCGGATCAAGTTCTTCCCCGGCAAGGTATTTTTCGGTAACTGCATCGGAAACACGGGAAAGGGCGTCAATCAGTTTTTCCCTCCATTTATCAGCCGCATCTTTACGGCTTTCATCAATGTCACATAATGAAAGAATTTCGCCTTCGCTTCCCTCCCAGTAAAGCTCTTTCATTTCAATCAGATCAATTACGCCTTCAAAATTATTATCCTTTAAGACTGGTATTTGCAGAGCAACAGCATTTGCGCCAAGTTTCTTTTTAATATCGCCCATGACAAAATAAAAGTCAGACCCTGTACGATCCATTTTATTAATATAAGCTATGCAGGGAACATGGTAACGCTGGGCCTGCCGCCAAACAGTTTCTGTCTGCGGTTCCACCCCCTGCACCGCATCAAAAATTGCAATAGCCCCGTCCAGCACCCTAAGCGACCGCTCTACCTCGGCAGTAAAATCCACATGCCCTGGCGTGTCGATAATGTTTATCTGGTGATCCTTCCAATAGGTGGTTGTAGCTGCACTCTGTATTGTAATTCCCCTCTGCTGTTCCTGTTCCATCCAGTCCATGATAGCCTCGCCGTCATCAACTTCGCCAATACGGTGGCTTTTGCCGGTATAAAAGAGAATACGTTCAGTAGTAGTAGTTTTACCGGCATCTATGTGCGCCATAATGCCGATATTTCTCATTGTATGCAACATTAAGCCATTATAGAATATTTACGATAAAAAAGCAATAAGTTTTTGCCTAATTAAGAGAGGTTAATACCATTCTTTAGGTTTTTTGATTATACGTCCATTTGATATTTTAATCTCATTTGGGAACTGATGCGAAGCTAATATTTTAGGAGTAATGGAACGGATATAAGATACATTTTTCCGTAATTCCTTAAACGTTACAGCTTTGCGGTCTATATAAAGACCTATTTTCTTTTTACATTCCTGTGATGCTATCTGGACAGCATACGCCATATCACTGTCATTTGAAAATAACATGGCATAGTCAAACTCGTTTTTAATAGCATCTACTGCCATTTGTACAGCAAGGTTCACATCTGTTCCTTTTTCCTCGTTTTTTATTACTTCAACAAGCGTTATTTTTCCATTTTTAAAATCATCAGCTTTAGGCATTTTAACTGTATGTGTCGAAAAATAACCTAATTTGACTTCAATATTTGGATTTGATTGTAATGCTTCCAAATATATTTTTTGCCTGAACGGTTTGCCAGGGTTTGAATAAGCTGATCCTATTTGTGCCGAGAAATACTTTACTGCAACAAGTTGCTGATTGGGAAGGAGAAGTGACGAACACATTGACCAAATGTCGAGCCATTTGTATTTCGTTCCTTTAAGAGATGAGTAAAATAGATTAAAACCGTCAATGTAGGCTATAACTTTTTGTTTATTTATTTTTTCTTGATTTTCCACTAGAAATGTAAATTTGCCTTTTTACAAAAATTCAGGGGGAGCTTTCGCCCCCCCTTGTCGTTGCTGCGAACAACAACGAGCTTCTAATAATACTATGGCAAAATTTATGTATAATGTCAAGCAAAAAAAGGAGAAAAAGCAGAATTCAAAATTTTAGAACTGACACTTTTGGCATCTGGTACTGGTACACATTCTGATCTTTTTAAATGATAATTATCTGGGTTGTATACTCCACATACCTGTATTGACATTAAATGTATAAATTCCTGCCCTGTTGTAACTTGCAAGGTAAAAACCTTTAAAATTATATGCCATTTCCTCAGAACCCGTTATATTGACATTTGCGCCAATGCTTACCCGTGTCAGATTTCGAGCATCGGCAAAAATATTGGTGTTAAAAGTAGCGATACTATCGGGTATAGTGATGCTAGTAAGCTTATTATTTGCAAACGCCTCTTCCCCGATAGAAGTTACGCTGCTGCCTAAGATTACACTTGTTAGATTATTTCCGTAAAATGCCCCTTTTCCAACAGTCCTTACGCTATTTGGAATAGTTACGCTGGTCAGCTGATTGCCTCGAAAGGCACTATTTCCAATAGCAGTAACGCTGTCGGGTATGTTAACGCTGGTCAGTTGATTTCTTCGAAATGCACTCTCCCCAATAGTAGTAACGCTGTCGGGTATGTTAACGCTGGTCAGTTGATTTCTTCGAAATGCACTCTCCCCAATAGTAGTAACGCTGTCGGGTATGTTAACACTGGTCAGTTGGTTACCACAAAAAGCATAATTCCCAAATGCCCTTTCCCCTATATAAGCCACACTGTCTGGAATATTGGTGCTAATCAGTTGGTTATTCTGAAATGCCCCATCACCAATAATAGTTACACTATTTGGGATGTTTACGCTAGTCAGTTGATTACTCGAAAATACTGCCTTTCTAATAAAAATTATGCTTTCGGGGATGTTTACGCTAGTCAGTTGGTTACTCGAAAATGCACTCTCTCCAATAATAGTTACACTATTTGGGATGTTTACGCTAGTCAGTTGATTACTCGAAAATGCACTACCTCCAATAATAGTTACGCTGTCAGGAATAGTGACACTGGTTAATTTCTTATTTCTAAATGCATCTTTATCAATACCTACAACAGATCGTTTGCCAATTTGAGAAGGAATTCTCACTACAGTATTTTTCCCCTTATAGCCTGTGATGATAACCGCATTCCCGTCAGATGTTTTCCTGACAATAAAATCCCTTGCTCTCGTATCTTTGTCTTGCGCTAATAATGCATATACAGAGAATATCAGTAATATAAACCCTAATATTGTCTTTTTATTCATACAATCTCTCCCTGCGGTCTTTTTTTTCTGAATTTTATTATACAAGTTCCCACACAAAAGATGCAAGCCCAAAAAACTTACCTGCCTTATGCTTGTATTTCTTCAAAAAATGTTTCACGTGAAACATTATAGAAAACAGCCCCACCCCCACGCCTTGCTGATTTTCCCAAAATCTTATGATATATTTATAGAAATAATGTAGGTAATGGCAAAATTATGACAGAAGCAGGTTTATTCGGGCAAGTAAAAGACGAGAGATCGCCAATAGAAATTAGATGGCATGAAACACTAGCTAGGTATAAAGCCACTTTTAATGCAACTGTAGGAATAATGACGCTAGGGCATTTTTTGTATACCAAATTTTTTGAAACAGAAGAATACAAAAAAGCACTTGTACAATATGAAAATGAGGCATTAAATACCGAAAAAATATTATCAAAAGAGGAATTTGAGAAATGGGAATTTGAGCATGAACCGCCCAATATGCCAAGCCTGGCAAGATATATTCCTGAAAGTGATACGAATGATGTGTTAGAAAAACTTATAAATGAGAGCCTTGATAAAAACATTGATTTATTATGGGACAGATACAAAGACAATGTAATAAACATCCTACATGAAATTATAATATGACTTTTTATTAACCTGTTCCCCTCCAGTAGGTGTTTTGCAGGAACGACAGAAAAACAGACCGAGATAACAAACAGCAAGCTACTTTTGTCTAAATTGTTTCACGTGAAACATTTTAAATAAAACAACAGTCCTACGCCTTGCGCCCCTATCCAGCGATTGTCTGCGAGCCTGACCGCTCTAAGCGGTCACGGCGAGACAAATACCTTACCAAAACACCAACCCTCGGTTGGTGATGCAAGCCTGAATTAATTGCTGAGAAATTTATTGCTGAAGCAACAGGGGGTGGGAAATAGCGTGTTGGGCACAGGGCAGGCAGGGCAGCATGACTTCTGCGACAGCGAGAAAAAGGGGGAAACCGACCCCGACCTTTGTGTCGGCTTGCCGTGCCCGCTCTAGAGCGGACACGGCAAACGCACAAAGGCGTGTTTTCATGTAACGGAGCAGCAGGAATGCTGACCTGCCTGCCCTGTGCCCTAAAATAATAACCAAACACCCCCTGTTGCTTCAGGGTGTTCATTGTTTGGCTTTAGTTCAGTTTTGCAAGAGCAGTCCGGGCAGACCTTTGCTTTCTACATAAAGGCTGCCGTCTATTTCTTGGCGGGGTAAAGCCTCATATCCGTTTCTGTCTAATAAAAAAGAGGCAAAATTGCAGATAAGCCCTGCGGTATCAGTTACGGGGTTATTGCTTTTTTTTACATCTTTTTTGCCGGGAAATAAGAAAGAATAAACAGGGTTAGTAAAGGGAAAATCCTGATAGTCAAAAGGGCCGGCACTTTCAATGGCGGCAATTGCAATTGGCCCTAGGTTTGAATTAAATTTATCAAATACAGCCTGATAAGGGCTTTCTTTTTTTAATTCAGGTGCCTTGCCAGAAACTAAAAACATTGCCGGATGCTGAGTCCTGTTTTCAATATAATTGTCGGATTGTACTGTCCAAAGCCTGCTTTCTATTGCAATTATGCCTAAAACATTATTGTACATGGAAACAAAGCCGTTTTCCCCTGAGATATAATTTAGGGCAGAACCGCCCGCGCCGTATCCAACAAGCAACAGGGGTAAATTAGCATCGGTCAAATAATCCTCAAGCCTTAGAAGCAGGAATTCAATATCTTCCCTTCGGTCTTTTTCCATTGATATTCCCTGCTCGTTTGGAATGTCTGGATCAAAGTTTTTTAAATAGGTTTTCCAGTAGGAAAAAAGCCTGCCAAAGGAGCTGAAATGCTTAGTCCTGTTATCGGTAGTTAATGGAGAATCATAGCCTTCGCGGGAATAGGTAATAACGGTAAAGCCTCTTTCAAAAAGGCCGTAGCAAATAAGGTCAATAGATGCGTTGGAACCAATATCGGGGGGAACAATAAAAATTACAGGCCTGTCGGATTGTTCCTCTTGGTTTGTGCCGTAAATTTTCAGATAATAATTCCTGTTGATTTTTATATCGGTAAGCTTGATAGTTTTTACGGATGCAGGGTCATAATCAACAGAATCAAAATTCTTTGGGGAAAAGACAAACATCGGAACTATAACTATGGTCAATATCACAAAGGAAAATAAGGTTAAAAAAATATTTTTTTCGTAAAAAAGATCGGTTGGCCGCGATTTGACAGTTAAAACAAAGGGTCGAATATTTGCCAGATTAAGAAATACCGTAAAAATCAGCATGGGTATACATTCTAGGCGAATTCCGTAAGCCGGAAATATTCCTATAGCGATGCCCAGGGCTATTAAAGGGAACCATGCCAAGCCCTCTAAAGACCGTAGTCTTTTAAACAAAGGCCTTAAAACATGAATAGCCAGAAAAAAGAAAATTATTGCGTACGGTATCCAAATATCTATCAAACCCATAAAAGATAGTATACTATGTATCGTATAGAATAGCAATAAATTACAGAGTTTTGCTTGACAAGTTTGCCTATACATTGTATATTATATGATATACAAGTATATAAGGAGTTTTATATGGCACAAGTTAATATTCGTATAGACGATGATTTAAAAACCCATGCTGACAATATTTTTGAAGAACTAGGATTGAATATGTCAACAGCTTTTACAATGTTTATCCGTCAAACAATCAGACAGGGCGGTATCCCTTTTGAAGTTACTACCAGAACAGATCCTTTTTACAATCCGGAAAACATGAAAATTTTACGCCAATCAATAAAAGAAGCTGAAGAAGGCAAGCTGATTTCAAAAACATGGGCTGAATTGAAGGCAATGGAAAAATGATTATCTCTTTTACAGAAACCGGTTGGAAAGACTATCTTTACTGGCAAACACAAGATAAAAAAACAATAAAACGGATTAACAAGCTTTTGAAAGATATTGAGCGTAACATTAATAACGGCATTGGTAAACCTGAAGCATTGAAAGAAAATTTATCAGGTTGGTGGTCACGCCGAATAGATGATGCAAACAGGCTGGTATACCGTATTGAAAATGGCAAAATAATTATTTCACATTGCCGTACACATTATGGTGAAAAATAATAACAAAGGAAATCCGCAACCATGAAAAAAGCACTTTTAACACTCTTTGCAATTAGCATTTTTTCGCTAATGTCCTGCCCGGGCAACGGCAGTACCGAAAAAACCCTTGTGAGCATTGCAATCACAACACCGCCTGCAAAAACGCAGTACCAAAAAGGCGACACATACCTTGACCTTACGGGCATGGTGGTAACGGCCTACTACGACGACAGTTCCTCAGAAACCGTTACTGGGTATACAACAAGCGGTTTTTCTGCCGACACCGGCGGTAATAAAACCATCACCGTGAGCTACAGCGGCAAGACCGCAACTTTTAACATATTTGTCTCTGAATACGCCGAAACCGCAGAAACCCCTTCCGCAGACCCGCAAGGCGGAACATACGACTCTCCGCAGACCGTAACCCTTTCCACCGCAACCCAAGGGGCAAGCATTTACTATACGCTTAACGGCAATAACCCCACGAGAAACAGCCTTCTTTACAGCGGCGAAATTGCCATTAACGAAACGACAACCCTCAAAGCAATTGCCGTAAAAGACGGCTTGAACGACAGCGGTGTGTTGACGGAGGAGTATATTATCAACGGCGGCGATCCCAAGGATATTGCCATAGACCTTCCGAATTTTGGAGTTCCCGGGGTCACGGCCAGCCTTGTCGTGCCCGAGGCCGCGGGCGAGCCTGCTACGCTTACGCTTGGCAGCGATAGCGCGCCTTATCCGAACCAGGCCTCGGCCGGAACGATTAACGATATTCATAACCAAGTGTGGGCAGCCCTGCAGGCTGCAGGGGCCACCACAGCCTTGGCCGGCAGGGACCTGAATATAACGTTCAAGTCTTCGACCTCCGTGGATTTACCGCTGCTTTACGTGCATAATTTGCGCGAGGCAATGGGTCTTGCCGGTGCCGGGGCAAGTGGCAAAGTAATCAATGTTACGGCTCCCGCTGACAAGTTCACTCCAACGCTTGACGGTCGTGATTTGTGGAGTTATGGCAATGGAGGAGTCCCGGAACAGAATAGTTTCTATAATTATTATGAAGGCCGGTTTGGCGGCCCTACGGCTGAAATAGAGCTTATGAATGGAATAACTCTTAAAAGGACCGGAACAAACCCTGTTAGATACGGTCTTGAATATAACCGGGATATGAAGGTTTCCAGGCTTGTATGGCAATCTGTTAATGATGGCTTCTCCGATGTCGATGCACCGTTTGATGGCTTCGGGTTGAGTAAGGGCACGAATGGAACCCTTTCCCCTATGGGCGGCAATTGGAATAATGTCAAAGTTTCGACGGGTTATACTTTTGAAGACGAGACTGTCGGAATTTGGCAAGGCCATGTCCGTGTTAATGACTTGTCTTATTACCTGACCGAGTTGGGTAAAATAGACTTGCACCCGTTCATAGGCGGCGGTACACGCCCGCTTGTCGACCACTCAAAGGTCGCAGTACAATCTGCCGGCGCCGACTCCAACGTAATGGCAAACGGAATGTACGACTTTGTTCTTGCGTACTATAATCCCGATGGTAATAATGAATTCGGCGACGGCAGGGT
>Ga0099364_10002401_pt1 | contig 29888 bp, 23 predicted proteins | sample TergutTh196P3_FD_73070 | JGI IMG/M metagenome (GOLD analysis project Ga0099364, IMG submission 73070) | Microcerotermes parvus P3 segment gut microbial communities from Pointe-Noire, Republic of the Congo - Th196 P3 | ecosystem: Host-associated > Arthropoda: Insects > Digestive system > Gut ...
TATTTCTTGGCGGTTATCCTTGTCAGTTTTTGCCTTTCTTTCAAACTTAACTCCATACGTACCCCGGTAATAGGTTTTACCGGTTATTTTATCCTTCCGTATGGTTCGATTTTTATCTTGAGGCATCACTCTTTTATGGTTCGATTTAACGTGAGGCAACTCGTCGCGTTGACAAACCAGATAAAGGGACTTAAATTAATAATATTATTATGTTGAAAACGGAATTACTGGAAATAATAGCCAATGGAGAAAACTCAGGTATTGAATTCAAAAGGGATGATATACGCCCTGAACAACTGGCAAAAGAAATTATCGCTATGGCGAACCTGCACGGCGGTAAAATTCTTATCGGGGTAGAGGACGATGGAACTATAAGCGGTATTCAACGACCCGATTTGGAAACATGGCTCATGGATACTGTTTTCCGGCATTATGTTCATCCAATGTTACTCCCATATTATGAAGAAATAAGAATTGACGATAAATTAAAAGTCGCGGTTGTCTCGTTTGATAAAGGAACAGCGAAACCCTATGTACTTAGACACAAAAGCAGAGAGGAAATATACATCCGGGTTGGCACTACATCCAGACTTGCCTCACGAGAACAGCAATTAAGGTTATTTGAAACCGGGGAAATGCTTCACTCCGAAACGCTCCCTGTTTCGGGAACATCTTTCGACACCCTGGATGAATCACGTTTAGCGGATTACATTGTAAATATAATCGGAGATTCAAAAATCCCAAAAAATAAAGTTGAATGGGAAACCCGTCTTAAAAATCTGGGATTAATGGTGGAAGGCGAAGACAAACACTGTAGATGTACGATAGCCGGTCTTGTTTTATTTGGGTTTAAGCCTCGTAAAAGTTTATATCAGGCAGGTTTACGCTGGATGTCATTTCGTGGCGCCGATATGGACTACAAAGCCGATGATGATATATTTATTGATGCCCCATTGTTGCCGCTTGGAAAAGGAAAAATAGGAGAAGCAAGAGAGATTGTCGATTCTGGGCTTATGGAAAAAATAGCGGAACGCATGACACCTTTTATTTCCGAAGAAAGTGATACCATAAACAAACAATTTCGCAGGGAAAAAAAATATTTCTATCCTACAGAAGCTATTAGGGAAGCAATTCTTAACAGTTTAGCGCACAGGGATTGGACCCGCGCTCTGGAAATTACAGTAATAAATTATTCCGACAGAATAGAAATAAATAGTCCGGGAGCGCTTCAAAACTCAATGACACTGGAAAAAATGCTTGCGGGTCAGAGGTCTATTCGCAATCCGATTATCCTTGAAACATTGCGTGACTATGAATACGTAGACATGCGCGGCATGGGAGTAAGACGCAAAATTATTCCCCTGACAAAAGAATACACAGGAAAAGACGCACAGTTCGAAGTTACCGATGATTATGTAAAGGTTATTATTCCGTCATGTCAGCGCTCATAATTTGAAGTTACAGACTCTATTTCATACCTAATCACAACCGTAACAGTCTCTGTCCTGTTATTTACAATGCTGATGGTAACAGGCTGCCCGTCCTGCCAGACAAGGTCTACTTCCAAATTGCCCTTCGCACGAATCCCCCGGAAACTGCCGGAAGACCAGGCCTTGGGAAGGGCGGGGAGCAAATCCAGTACAATCTGCTGCCTGCCGTCTTTGTAACGGATACGGCTTTGAATAAGCATCTGCGTTATCCCCGCCAGCGCACCAAAGTTGCCGTCTATTTGAAAAGGCGGATGGGTGTTAAAAAGATTGGGCAGGGTAAAGTCGCTGAATATGGCATTGATATGTTCCAGCGCCGCTTCTCCATCGCCAAGCCTCGCCATAAAGTTTACAAGCCAGGCACGGCTCCAGCCGGTATGCCCGCCCTCCGCAGCAAGGCGGCGCTCAATGCTTTTGCGGGCAGCGGCGGCAAGCTCCGGTGTTTCCGTTGGTGTAATTGAGTCGCCTGGCCAGAGCGCCCATAGATGGGAAAAATGGCGGTGTCCCGGTTCGGCTTCTTCGTATTCTTCGTTCCACTCACAAAGTATTCCGTTAGAGTGAATCGTTGGTTCAGGCAATCGTTCCAAAATGGAACGAAACTGCTCTATACTTCCTATATTTAAAATTTCTGCGGCGCGAATTGTCACGCTAAAAAGCTTTCGTAAAATTTGATTATCCATCTCGCAGCCCGCGCATAAACTTACAGTCTCACCATTCAACTTGTAACTGTTCTCAGGCGAAACCGAGGGAGACACCACAAGGTATGGTTCTCCGGCTTCGTTCGTTCTTTTTCCTGGAACTAAAAAATCCACAAAAAAGATACAGGCTTCTTCTAACAGGTAGAAATATTTTTCCAAAAATTTTTTGTCCAGAGTATATTCATAATGTTCCCAGATGTGCAGAGTAAGCCATGCCGCGCCGAGAACCCAGTACGAACCCGGTATCCAGTAATCCCTTGGCGAAGTGTCCCCCCAGATATTGGTATTGTGGTGCGCGGTAAATCCACGGCAGCCGTACATTTCCCGCGCGGTTTTTTTTCCGTTGGGATACATTCGTTCAAGAAGATCAAAAAGCGGCTCCTCGGTCTCGGCAAGGTTGCACATGCAGGCAGCCCAGTAGTTCATCTGGGTATTGATGTTGATCGTATAGTCCGAACCCCAGGGCGGATCCAAATGATTATTCCATAAACCTTGTAAATTGGCAGGAAGCGTGCCGGAACGGCTGCATGAAATTAATAGATAACGGCAAAAGTTGTAATACCTTACGGCATCGGCATTACCTTCTATTTTCAATTCCATGCGTTCATACCATGAACGGTGTTCCGCAATGTGTTCCCGCAGAAGATCTTCCCAACTACGATTTGCCTGTTTGTTTATATTGGCAAGACAAGCGGCGGTAAAATCCGGTTCACGAAAACCCGTACGGATATCCAGAAAAAGCAGGGCTTCGTCTGCATTGTATACTGTGATAAATCCCCCGCGGCATTGCTTGGTTCCGCCCTTCTGCACAACCTTTATCATCGCATAAAAAGGAATATCTCCATCGCGGGCAAGAAAGGCGGTGTCCTCGGTGTCCTGGCAGCTATTCCCCCTGCGGTCGCAGAATATGCCGCGATCAAGCCAGGCGCGAAAGGAAATTTTTCCAGAGACGGACGCGCCGTCTGGGTTGGCGGCAGTAAAGCGCAATACCATTATCTCCGCTGCGGCAGAAATAAAACATTGGCGGGTAAAAACTGTGCCATTGTATTCAAAGGACAGGGTGTGCAGAGCTTTCTCTAAGTCCAACTCGCGTTGGTAATTGCTGGTCTTGGTTATTAAGGGTAAGTCGTTTCTTCCTGACCAGATATAACTAAAGACGCCATCAGGAGAAAAATCGATTAACAGATCTCCTGCGGTTTGATACACCCGCTGCGCCGGCGGGGTACCCGAAAAGGTTTCAAGGCAAAGTTCTTCAGCCTCGCGGACACGGCCTTCTCTTAACAGCCGGCGTACCTTGTCCAGGGCTTCTTTTGCTGCGGGATTGTCGCGGTCGCAGAATTGTCCCGACCAGATCGAATCCTCATTTAATTGAATCTTTTCACAATCCGGTACGCCAAAAACCATGCATCCCAGTCTGCCGTTTCCCAATGGCAGGGCTTCGTCCCATTGGCTGGCGGGAGAGTTGAAAGTTATTTTTTCAAATTCCATATTGTTAATTTAACCATGAATCACGAGGTTCGTCATTGCCCGTATGGATTTACGTGTACGGTACAATGCTTGACCTTTGGAAATTCAGTCTCAATAAGACGATGTACGCGTTCCGCGATATTATGCGCGTCACTCAGCGCCCTTGCTCCATCAACGCTGATTTCAACCTCAACATAAATCCTGTTTCCAAATAACCGCGTTCTTAATACATCGATACCAATAACGGACTCTGCAGAAAGAATAATCTTTCGCATATCGGTTTCTGTTTTTTCATCAACCGCCATGTCTGTCATTTTCCTGATAGCGTCCATGAATATATCATACGAGACTTTTAAAATAAACAGACAAATAACAACGCTTGCTATTGGGTCAAGTATTGGAAAACCAAGCCGCGCTCCAAGGACACCCGCGAAGCTGCCGACTGACGAAAGCGAGTCTGACCGGTGATGCCATGCGTCTGCCATAAGCGCGCCGGAATCAATTTTTTTTGCCGCTGCACGTGTATACCAGTACATTGCCTCTTTAACAATAACAGATGTTACAGCCGCAACAAGCGCGAGCAGTCCGGGGATTGCTATTGTTCCATAATTACCCGCGAAAATTTTTCTTATACCTACCCAGCCTATACCTGCTCCCGTAAAAAATAATATAACAGCCAAAATTATGGCGGCAACACATTCAAAACGTTCATGGCCGTAAGGATGTTCTTTGTCTGGCTTTTTGTTTGCAAGTTTTATGCCAACCATCACTATGATGGTGCTGAGAACATCTGACAACGAGTGTACTGAATCGGAGACCAAGGCAGAGGAACGCGCGAATATTCCCGCGAAAAGTTTGAAACCCGACAGGATTACATTGCCGACAATAGTGTTAACGGACACCTGCATAGCGATTTGTTCATGCGACTTTCCCATATAAATACCTCCCCTGAACAGTGCATTGCCCCAGATAAGCCTTTACCGCCCGCTTGGTGGATTCAAAGGCTAACTTGCCATAATCAATTTCTTCCGGTTTCAGAAAACAAACCCCGGTAATTTCGGCCTGTTCCAGGCGCAAGTCCTGTGGAGTAAGACCTGGCGCAGAAACGGTAAAATACATATCGCAGGTGTTGTAAATTATTCCCTTATACGGATAGACATTCGAAAATGATGCGAACAACTCAAAAACCTGAGCAATGCTTTTGCCCGGAGGAATGGGCGGCGTCCAGCCTATTTCTTCCTGTAATTCCCGGTAAAGCCCTTCGTAAATGCCTTCGCCGTGATCGACAAAACCGCCGGGCAAATCCAGCAGTCCCACAGCCGGTTCCTTGCCCCGAACCGTAAATACAAGCCTTTCCCCATCCGGTTCCGGCACACTTATCAGGCATCCGTTAGCTGCGGCATTGTTGTGATAATATACAAACCCGCAATCGGGGCAGCGGAAAATTTTACCATCTTCAAAACTGATTTTGTTTGAAGCGCAGGACGGACAAAAATTGAACATACCCCATATGTTACACAGAACTGGCTATATAGCCTAGCACTAGCGCCTAGCAAAAATCGGTGTCAGTCACCAATTTTTAGCGCTTTTCAAAATAGTCCATATTGCGTATAATTGTGCCATGATGACTGAATGTACATTACGGGTAAGAACCTATGAATGTGACGGCTATAACCATGTAAACAATGCGAATTATCTGAATTATCTGGAATACGCTCGTTACGAATTTCTTAAAGACATTGGTTTCGATTATATAAAAGCATTTGAGGCCGGTTACGGAACCTACATAGCCAGAATAGAAATCGATTATAAAATGCCCGCGTTTACCGATGACGCATTGGTAATAAAAACCCAGCCTGTCAAAAAAGGCGCGGTCAGCGGAGTTCTTGAACAAAAAATCTGGAGAGGCGAGGATTTATTGATTCAGGCAAAAGTTACCTGGGTCTTTGTGGATTCAAAAGGACAGCCCGCTAAAATTCCCGCAGAATGGGATTTGCCGGGCTTGAAGCCGTAGAGCAAAGCCTTGTCCAACAACCCCCGCTGAATGTAATATAACCCAAGGAGTTTTCATGGCAATTGACATTCAAAATACAGTAAAGAATCTTCATCCTTTGGAAGTACGGATTCTCCTTCAATATAAAAAAGGTGACGAGCTTACTATCGAGAAGGTTGAACGGGAACTTGGCTTTAAGCCGGGGAACGGGAATCAGGCGCTTTCATGGCTCGCGGGGAAGGGGCTGGTCAGCGAAATCCGGCGGGAGACGGCGGTTTTCTACGAGTTGACAGGGCTGGGACAGGAATGGAAGGAAAAGGGAAGTCCCGAAGAACGTATCCTGGAACTGATTCGGCAAAGACTCAATATGACGCTGGAGAGGCCGCGGCTGCCCGAAATTGCCGAAGCGCTCAAAATGGAAAACAAGGACATTGGCAGCGCCTTTGGGAACCTTTCCAAACTTGGTGTGCTGGCGATGGACGGTGATAAAAAGGTAACAATTACTCTGCCGCTTGAACACCTTGAGGACCCTGCCAAAAATCCAGTGTTCGCCCATTTTATGCTTTTAAAGGGACTGTTCGCTAAGCTGCTGACGGCGGACGGAGGGCTGATCGCCGAAGCGTCTCTCTCTGACGCTGAGAAAGAATATATATCCGGCATAGCGAAAAAACGAGGCGCCGCCAATGCCGCCTTCCGCCAGATTGAACGGGAAACGGTGGTTTACGGTTTCGCTGTACTGGCAGACGGCTCTGTCCCGGCGGAAACAGCGGCATCCGATCTTAAAGCGGCGGGAATTACCGGTGACGAAATCGGCACGCTGACTCAGGCAATGCTGGAGGACGGAAGCTGGAAAGGCAAAACATTCAGGGCATATAATGTAAAAACACCTCCTGTCCGCCTTACCCCCGGCAGGAGCAATCCTTATGCGCAATTTCTTGAAAACGTAAAGGACAAGCTCGCTTCCCTTGGCTTTGAAGAGTTTGACGGACCGGTGGTGGAAACCGAGTTCTGGAATTCGGACGCTCTGTTTATGCCGCAGTTTCATTCGGCAAGGGATATTCACGATGTGTACAGTATCGCAGACTCGTCAAGCCCGGACGGAATTGCCAAGGCAAACGCCATTGACGAACCGTGGCTTTCCAATATCGCCGGAGCGCATGAAAACGGCGGAAAGACCGGCAGCCGTGGTTGGAATTATACCTTTGACCGTGAGTTTACACGGCGGCTTATTCTCCGCTCTCAGGGGACGGTGCTTTCGGCGAAAACTCTGCCAACAGCAAAAGTTCCCGGCAAATATTTCGGTATCGCCCGCTGCTTCCGCTACGACAGAGTAGACGCTACCCATCTGCCGGACTTCTACCAGACCGAAGGAATTGTGTTAGGTGAAAATGTCAACCTCCGCACCCTTTTGGGTATGCTGGAAATGTTCGCCTGCGAAGTCGCGGGAGCGAAAGAAGTTAAATATGTCCCCGGCTATTTTCCGTTCACCGAACCATCAATAGAAGTGCATATTAAACACCCGGTATTGGGCTGGTTTGAACTTGGCGGCTCCGGCATTTTCCGTCCTGAAGTAACAGAAAGCCTTGGGGTGAACGTACCTGTCGCTGCCTGGGGTATTGGCATAGACCGAATGGCGCTGATGGCCCTGGGGTTAAACGATTTGCGGGAATTATTCAGCCATGACATTGAAAACGTACGATTAAGGCGGGCAAAAGGCTGAAGCATCAGTAACAGAGCCGCTTGGAGTTATATATGAAAGATATCAAAGTATTACCGTTAGAACGCCACGGTTATGATTTTATTCCTGTGGAATATCTGCCGCAGGGCGCGGATGAATATTGGCTGCGTAACGCACAGCAGGCTGAGTTATTTCCTGCCAAGACTTCTGTATGGCGTCATCTGAAAGACGAAGAAATTGAGATCCTGAAAAAAAACAGGAACTCTTGTTCAAACTGGGACAACTTTTATGTCCGCGATCCTTTCAATCCAGAACTGATTCACAATTCAAATTTTTATGGCCTGATAAGGCTGGGCGCCCTTAATAATGTACTGCTTAAGCATCATGACTTTAGCCTACCTGTGGGGATTCGCGATAGCACAATCATTGCCTGCGATATTGGCGATGACACAGCCATCCAGAACTGCGCTTATATTTCAAATTATATTATAGGGAACAACTGTATCCTTTCCGATATTAATGAATTGCAGACAACCAATCACTCTAAGTTTGGCAACGGCGTGATCAAGGACGGCGAGGATGAAGATGTAAGAGTGTGGATCGATGTGATAAACGAAGCCGGCGGACGTTCCATTCTGCCGTTTGAAAAGATGATTGCCGCAGACGCTTATCTGTGGGCAGCGTATCGGGATGATACTGCACTGGAAAAAAAACTGACGGAGATTACCCAGAAACAATACGGCGGTTTCCGGGGCAGTTACGGAACTATAGGGTCAGGGTCGGTTATTAAAAGCTGCTCCATTATAAAGGATACAGTTGTGGGAGAATCTGCCTACATCAAGGGAGCGAACAAGCTTAAAAACCTGACAATACAATCTTCCGCCGAAGAGCCTACACAGATAGGCGAAGGGGTGGAAATGGTAAACGGCATTGTAGGTTTTGCCTGCAATGTATTCTACGGTTCCAAGGCCGTGCGTTTTGTTATGGGCAGAAACAGTAATCTTAAATACGGAGCAAGGTTAATCCACTCGATACTGGGAGATAATTCCACGGTATCATGCTGCGAAATTCTTAATTGTCTGATCTTTCCCGGGCATGAGCAGCACCATAACAATTCATTCCTGATTGCCAGTCTTGTTCAGGGGATGTCAAATATGGCAGCGGCGGCTACCATTGGCAGCAACCATAACAGCCGCGCCAATGACGGCGAGATACGGGCAGGCAGGGGTTTTTGGCCGGGACTTGCGGTAAGCATGAAACACTCATGCGTTTTCGCGTCATTTATGGTTATTGCCAAGGGAGAATATCCCTCGGAATTAAATATTCCGCTGCCCTTTTCCCTGATAAACAACAATGTTCACAAAAACCGTCTTGAGGTAATGCCGGCATATTATTGGATGTACAATCTTTACGCGCTTGAACGCAATTCATGGAAGATCGCAAACCGGGATAGGCGTAAGGCAAAAATCCAGCGCGTGGAAACCGATTATCTCGCGCCGGACACAGCGGAAGAGATAATCACTGCATTGTCGCTTCTGGACGGCTGGCTCGGTGAATCTGGATTTTCACCTCTGGATATGACTGGCATAAACGGCGGTACGGTTCGCATTATTCTCTGCCGGCATCTTGAAAAAGGCAAGAGGGGACAAGTGATAACAAAGCCGCTGGAAGCCATCGCCGCGTACCGCCAGATGCTCTACTACTACGCGACAAAAACCATAGCGGCGTTTTTTGACTCACAGCCGGAACTGGATTATCAGGGACTTCGCGATCTGCTCGGCGCTCAGGAGCGGGTCAAGAATTGGGTCAATATTGGCGGGCAGATTGTCCCTGCCTTTCGTGTGGATAAACTGCGCGAGGACATTGGTGAAGGCCGGTATAAAAACTGGGATGAAATTCACGGCGAATACAAACTTTGGGACGAAGCGTACCCCCTTGATAAATCCCGCCATGCCTGGTCAGTGCTGGCGCTTCTCCGAGGCACGGAAGAAGCCCCGGACATTACCATGTTCAAAAAAGAGCTTTCCGCCGTTAAGGAAATACGCCGCTGGATAGACAAACAAATTTACGAAAGCAGGGCAAAAGACTACCGTTGCGTGTTTAAAAAGGCAACCTTTCGCAATTCGGCTGAGATGGAGCAGGTTTTGGGTAAACCAGGCAATAACCCGTTCATCCGCATTGTCCGCCAGGAAAGCGCCGCCTTTAACGAAATGATTGAGAGGGTAAACGCCCGGCTATCGTGAAAATCGGCAATTGTTCGCTTGTTTACCAAAAATATGGTAATATTCAATGTATATGTATACTAGGGAAATTTTGCCGCCAAGGGCCTCACCTGTCGAAGACGGGAATCCCTTGTTTGGGACCTGGAACAGGGCGTTTGAAAAAGTAGATTTACTGGAAATAAAAAAACCTTACCAATACCCTCTGCCGCGCTGGATAAGGAATGCCCGGATAAAGGAATGGGTATACTTCAATGTTCATGACGAACGTTTTTATCTGGAAGCTATTTTTGGCAATTTAAAATTATACCGAATGGCTCAGGTTCTGCTTTATGACAAGGAAAATGATGAAAAGTTTGTTTTCAGAAAATCAATGCCGGGCACAGGCTGGGAACTTCCCTGTAGTCTAGCGAATGCTTCTATAGACAGCCATTCGTCCCGGTTCTATTTCCGTATTCACAGCTGGCTAGATGCGGACACAATAAGGCTGGACATCAATATAGAAGCAGCCCGCCGCCGGCCTTCGCTGACCGTCCATCTTGCTTACTATGTATGCAGCCAGGATGTTACTCCCATGGTTGTTTCATTGGGGATAACCGAACGGCGAAGCATGTATGCCTACAAGGCGCTTGCTCCGGTGCGAGGCGACATGGTTTTTGGAGGACAGCACATCAGCCTGAAACAGAATACCTGTTCGGGATTCTTTTGCGATTATAAGGGGTTTTTTCCTTATCGCATGAATGCGGCGTATTGTACCGCCACGGGTTTTGACGAAAAAAAAAGAAGGTTTGGCTTCCATATTGCCGAAAATCAAACTAGAGAGACCAACAAAAATAATGAAAACGCGTTATGGGTAAACGGTAAATTGACTCCCTTGCCGCCTGTGCTGATTACAATGCCAAACGGCCCCGAGGCCGACTGGGTTATACAGGATATAGAAGGCATGGTAGATTTGACATTTACCCCAAGGTCACAAAACAAAAGCGGAACAAAAATGATTTTGGCAAATGCCGACCTTAACACTCCCCTAGGTTATTACAACGGTATGCTGGTTAATTCTGAAGGAGAACAAATACAAATCAGGAATCTTCTTGGAATAGGAGAAAAACTTTATTTGCGAGTGTGATTTTTTCGGTCGGGGAATCCGATGATAAGAGTAGGGTAAATATGGCAAAAAAGAATAATGCGATTTACGCGCCTGGAGAACTCAGCCGCGTACGGGACAAGTTGGGCGTTACGGATCATGAAGAAGCCAAACGGATGGCCCAGATTCTCGGTGGTGAAGTTGGGACGGAGCGAAAACAAGAGCAGGATAACATTAAAAAAACCAGGCGCGAGACCGTAGAGGTCGTGGTAAACGGAAGGGGCGGCAGACGCCCGGGGCGCAGGGTTGATATTACGGACGGACCAGATGATGACATAGACAACAAACCCAGAAGAATAGACATATATCCGGGAGATGATCCCTCTAAACCATTAAAGCTAGGTTACAGGGAACGGGTAAAAATGGATCAGTTCGCGGGTCAGTTTGTTTTTGAAATTAAAACTTCAATGCAGGTACTTGCTTCGATTTTTTCATTTTTCAGGGAACCGGTAGACTATGTAAGTTCCCGTTTTGTAACCAGGCGGATGAATGAATATTACAGTAAGATTGAAAGACTTGTTACTTTAACAAGAAATCTTTTTCCTCAAAGCAATATAAAACGTAACAATCAGCTAAAAAGAGTGAATCCGTTTGTTTACAGGATACTGGATACCATGCGCGATTGGAATATCGAACAAATCGCAAGTAATCTGGCCGGGTTACAATCGCATCCCCGCGCCGTAAGAAATTCCGATTTTACTGAAATTCTGCGGGAAGTATACAAACCTTTGTTCATTCTCTCGGATTTGAATATAGATAACTTAAAAACCGCTTTTAAGTTAATCTATAAAGTCCTGTATATAGAAAGCCCCATGGACGCAAAGGAAAAATATCAAAATATAATCCGTAACATTATCGCCTCCTTTGCTGAAATCCGGCGTGATGTGCAATTCGGTCTGTATCCGCTGTTAATGAAGTTGATTTCCGACTGTTATATTCCCTACGAGCGGTTTTTTATTGAACGCCGCTTCCGTTATATGGCTTTCCTGAATGTTACCGCGGCAAACCAATTAAATGCCGCTGACTTAAATGCGCAGCAGATTGAAAGTGTAGACGCGGAAACTCTGCGGAATGCTGAAGACGAGGAAGCGCCGGAAGAAACTGAAGAAACAGAAACTTTCGAAGAAATTCCAGAAGAAGAGGCAGAAGATTCCAATGACCCGGAAGTAATTGCCAGAAAAGCAAGGGAAGACTCGGAAAAGGCGGAACAAAAAGCCATGGAACAAAGTCAGACAGCCCTTGAAGCCCTCTTTCCCAAAGCTGGATGGCAAAATCTGGAAGATTATCCCGATCTTTATCCGTATTTCGCCAATGTATACAATCTGAGATACGGGTATGAATTAATTTCTCCCAAAGATCCTGTGCAGCAGGTTTCCATATTGATGCATATACTGGATGATCTTTTTATAGGAATGCGTTATGTGAATTTTGGAATCATAGCCGGTCCTGACGGAAAAAATTTAAAGGTAATAGATGAAATAGGAGAGGTCATAAATAATTGGCGGACACATATAGAAGACTGTTTTACAAAGGATTATCTTCCGCGCCTGGCGGAATATTGCCGCATGCTGGAAAACTCCGAAGAAGCAAGATCTTCGGTTTACGCGAGAAAAACCATGAATGAACTCCAATGGTTTAAACGGCTTTATTTCTTTCCTTACTATAAGTTTGAGTCAATGGGGCCGCCGCCGTTCCAGAAAAAGGATGTTGTCCCTATCTATACTCAGATAAGAAAACTGCGGAAACATCTTACTGCGATTGCTATGGGCATTGAGCAGGGTATCCGCGCGGGCGGAGCGGCAGCGAAGGCTCCATGCAACGGAGTCAATAACCCGTGGGAAAACTGGAATTTTCAGGTTCCAAATCCGGTATCAAGGCGTCTGGATATGATGCTTCCCGCCGAAAGAAAGATCAATGCCACATTGATTCTTTTCTCGCTGGCGGTAATCTCAATGCTGGATTTTATCGTAAATAATGAAAATAGCTGGTCTTACTCAGACCGTTCGGGACCGCTTTTCCGAAGTGTCAAAAACGAGGGAATTATTCCGATGTTCGGCGTAGACGAAAAATTGGACGCCGATCAGATTTTCAAGGACTCTTTGAAAAAGGCGCATTAAACGGGAAGCATTTGTACTTCTGTTCCCAGCTCTTTCGCTGCCTGTTCGGCGTTTTTTCCTCCCGCGATAATTACCGTACCTCGGGCTTCCCTTGATCCCAGCGCTAAAAAGGCATCCATTATATCCTGTGTTGAAACAGAGATCAGCCGTTCAAGTTTTCTTTTCCGGTAATCTTCTTTAATGCCGTAAAGGAACCGGTAAAAATCGATCAATCCGTTTTCGGCGCTGGTTTTGGGTCTTGTCTCTTTCGAATAACAGCCGATAATGGACTTTTCCAGGTGATCTTCGGTACAGTTTCCGTACGAGATGTCTTTCATTATGGCGGAAATAGCATCCAGCGAACGCAACGGACTGGGGTCGCGGTATGTGGCGAAAGAAACACAGTTCTCAAGGCTGTCGCTGTTTACAGAAGCCCCGTAAGCGCCGCCCTTCATGCGTATGCCTTCCCATAACGCCCCTGTAGAAAGCTGGTGTGTCAAAACCATTTCTGCGTTTTGCCCTGGCGTATCAAAAGAAGCCGAGTTAAAAGCCCTTGCCGCGAAGCCTACTTGCAGGGACGGAGACGCAAAAACCTCTGCTAATGGGGTTTTACCGGAAGCCGGCGCGGTTTCACCTGCGGCGCAAGCAGCCGGACGAGGCACGCAAGCGCCGAAACGGCTGAATCTTCGCGCAAGTTCCGCTCCGGCAGTATCAAGGGCGCCGCCAGTAATGTTGGCGATAAGACCCGCTGTGGCAATTTTCTCCCGCAAGTATTCCAGTTTTCCGGCAACTGCCGCAACATCGTTTTCCAAAAGCTGGTAAACAAATTCTATCTGGGAAAGCCCTATCCATTTTTCCTCGATTTTTTTGGTAGCGGAATTGTGCCTGCCTGCTCTTGCAGAGGCGTAAATATGTCCCATGGGCGCAAGGCTGGAAGCCATTTCGTTTTTCATTTCCAGAATAAGATCGTTTATACGGTTATGGTCGGAAAAATCAGCCTCGCTGATCAAACGTAAAACCAGATCCAGTGACGGCGCGATTTTTTCGTCAAGACATTTTAAACGAAAGATGATCCAACCGCGGCCTGCCAAATCAACCAACCCCGATGCGGTTTCAAGATACTCAGGCGTACCGTGAATGGCAGAGCCTGTATGCAGCAACGTAGTAAAGCCGCCGACTGTCCGCGCCATTAAACTTGATACTTCGCCGTAATCCATTCCCGGAAGCCCCACCGATATAACAGCTCTGGAAAAGAAGGGCAGCCACAAAACATCTTCGGGAGACAGAATATCCACAGGAAAGGCCAAATCAAAATATGTAATGCCGTTTGTGTAAAGCTCATGACAAAGAGCCGGTATTCCGCGTAAATCTTCATGACGGCGGTGGATTATGTCAATTTCAGACGACAAATCGTTACGTGAAAGATGCGGAATCGCCGAAAGCGCCTGGGGACTGTCAGGCTCGCTTTGGATTTTTTCCAGAAGCGCTGATTTCTCGTTCACCTCCCGCCGTTCGTCTTCTGTCATGTTTTTTTCGATATTCGCGAGCGTATTGGAAAGCTTCTCTTCCTGCTTTGACAGAAAATCTTCTTTGGGTTCCAGAATAACAAGGGCGCGGTGCGGGTTATCCAGAAAATATTTTATTATAAGGGACTCAAAATATTTTTCGTTAGCCGTTAGATTTTCTTTTATATTTTTTATAGCAGGCTGAAGAAGCACGCTTTCCCAGGGTTTGCAGCCGTGCAGCCAAGAACGCAGGGAACGGCGCATCCAGACCAGCGAAAAAGGACCGCCGGAACGGCGAATTTCCCGCTGAGAAAATTCCATGGATAACAGCGCAGCTTCAATTTCCTGCGGAGGAATGCCTTCCATTGCCAGCCTGTGCAGCTCGCCCATTATCAGCTCTTCAATTGCCCTTCCCATCTTAGCGGGATCTCCGCTTACACCCTTTAAACCCGCGACAAATAAAAGCTCCCGAATTTCACCTTCCAGACCAGAGACCGGAGTAATATCTTCGCCCAAGCCGGATTCTATCAATATTCGAGTCAGGGGAGATCCGTCATGCCCCAACAGTATCTCTGTCAGAGCCGCCAGAGCGATACTTTCGTTTGTATCGACAGCATCACAGCAAAGCCATGAAAGAAAAACTGTCGACTTGCTTTCAGTCCCCGCCGGACAGGGAATAATAAAATCTTTGGGCTCCTTCCACCGCTCGACTTTTTTAATCGGCTCACACGCCTTTCCGCTTTCAAGATGAGAGAAAAATTCTTCGCTTAAAAATGAAAGCTGCTTTTCTGTCGGAATATTTCCCGCCAGAAAAATCCGGCAATTTGCCGGGGAATAACGGCTTCGGTGGAATTCTTTTAGACCTTCCCATGTTAACGATGGGATCATTTCCGGGTCACCTCCCGATTCAAAAGCGTAGGGAGTGTCTGTCATTATCGCCTTGACCGACCAAAGATTAGCGTAAGAATCCGGGGAAGAATAGGCTCCCTTCATTTCATTGTAAACCACGCCGGTAATGGAAAGCTTTCCGTCCTGATACTCGTACCTGTGCCCCTCCTGCATAAAAGTCCACTCAGGAAGCAAGGGTCTAAAGACAGCCTCGCCGTACACAGACATTAGATTAAAGTAATCGTGTTCATTAATGGAGCTTGCCGGATACAATGTTTTATCGGGAAAGGTTATCGCGTTCAGAAAAGTTTGAAGGCTTCCCTGGGCAAGAACAATGAAAGCGTCCTTTAGCGGATAACGCTGTGAACCGCAGAGAACAGAATGCTCAAGAATGTGCGCCACGCCGGTATTGTCCTGCGGAAAAGTTGTAAAGGCAAATGAAAATAGATTTTCAATATCATCGTTAAGTACATGAAAAACTTCAACTCCGCTTTTTTCATGTTTTGCCCAAATTCCTGCGGCTTTAAGTTCTTCCAAATCGACTACATCAAGAATAACAAAACCGCTGTCGAGAACCTGCCCTTTTTTAAGAGTTGTTCTGGTCTGCACATCATTCATATAAACACATCCTTATCACTATAAAGTATTATTTCTCCGTTTTCACGGGCAAGTCTAAACCACGCAAGAAATTCGCCGGTTACGGCGTCACAATCACGTTTTGGTACAGCGCCAAGAATTTCAAATTCTTCACGTATCAATTTTCTGCGGCCAACGGAAACACAGGATAGAATTTTTTCGCTGAATTCTTTTCCTCTGCCTTTTAATAAAACCGCGATATCCCGTTCCGTCATAGCCGCGAGTTTTTCCTGAATAGGCCGGTCGACAGTGCAGATAACATCATCAAGCGTGTAGATTTTTTCTTTAAGGTCCTTGCCTATGTCCGGGCTGCTCTGCTCCAGTTCATTGATTATCTTGTCGCCAAATGCATAGTCTCCCTGTTTAAGAATAGCAGCTAACGCCTGCATACCGTCAATTTCAATATCTCTTGCCCCGCCGGAAATATGCCTGACTTTTTCCCTTAAAGCTGTCGTTATCTGCTCAAGCACCTCGGGAGAAATTTCCCTTTGATAGGCAATACGTTTAAGGATTTCCGGCTTGCGCGCCGGCGGAAGTTTGCCTAAAGTATCAGCGGACAGCTTTGACGGCAGCCGTGAAAGTATTAATGCCGTTGTCTGCGCGGATTCCGTTTTAAGGATCATCGCGATTTGTTCCGGGGAAAACTCTTCTAGAAAACCAAAAAGATTTTCTTTGGAATCAGGAACTGCTCTGTTAAGAATGGCCTCGCCCTTTTCCGGGCCTTTGGCGGTATAAAGTATACGGCGGGCAGTTTCTATGCCGCCCTTGGATAAACCGGAAAAGCGGTAAGGCTGACTGCCATAAGCCGTCCTTGAAAGAAGGGAGTGGAACTCTTTTAATATATCTTCGCTTTCTTCGGGCTTTATTGTTTTTATCAGGGCAATTTCCCTGGAAATTGCTTCAACCTGCCCTGGATCAAGCTCCGAAAGAATATCTGCGGCCTGTTCACTGCCGATAAGAATGAGAAATTTAGCCACACGCCGGTATTTTGATTCCTGTGGAAGAATATCTTTATGGCTGTGTTTTTGGGCGGCTTTATCCGGTTTATGAGTCCTGGCAGCAGGCGGCAGACTGTCCGTTAACGGTTCCGGCGGCGCATTTTTTAAATTTACGGTCTGTTTATACAACTCGACGCCATGCCGCAGTAAATTTCCCATACTTTGACATTGTATTATAAAAAATGAGTACTCAACAACCCCGCGCAAAAACAGAGCATAGGGTACAGATATGGATAATACCGAAAAGGCGGGTACACCGGTAACTTGCCGGGTTTTTTGGTTTATTATGGTCTTTCGCATTGTTTACCGACATAAACCTATGGCGACAAAATTATTGTTTGTAGTTGTTTGCCAATAACGGTAAAAGAATGAAAATGTAATAATGACAGATAAAATTGATGAACATCATATTTACAGGTTGATCAGCAACAATATAAAACGTTTCAGGTCAATACAGAATATTTCTCAATTAAACCTTGCCATCATTTCGGGTTTAACCCACAACTTTATCAATGATATTGAGAACTGCAAGAAGGGTGTTTCCGCGAGAACTCTCGCGAAACTTGCAAACGCGCTCAATGTCGAACCTCATCAGTTTTTCCTGCCCGAAGGTACATCCAACAGTGATATGGTTGTTTATGTAAAAGACTTTAACGATTCCCTTCAAAAAGTTGTGTCAGAACTAACCGGACAGTATCTGAAACCCTGAACATGAAGAAACCTTAAAATCCTCAGGCGCCTATGATCTTTACCAGCACCCGTTTGCGGCGCTGGCCGTCGAACTCGCCGTAGAAAATTTGCTCCCAGGGACCAAGGTGGAGATTACCGCCGGTTACAGCGACTACCACTTCGCGCCCCATGATAGTCCGTTTCAGGTGAGCATCAGCGTTTATTTCACCAGTGTTGTGGCGGTAGGACGAAACCGGCTCGTGGGGGGCGAGTTTTTCCAGCCAGATATCAAAGTCATGGTGCAGGCCGGACTCATCATCATTGATAAAAACGCTGGCTGTTATGTGCATGGCGTTTACAAGGCATAGCCCTTCCTGAATGCCGGATTCCCTCAGCAAGCCTTCGACTTCTCTCGTTATATTAATAAATTCGCGCGGTTTTCTGGTATTAAACCATAGTTCTTTTGTGATTGATTTCATAAACTATTATTGCCGGAAGGCGCTTTTTTTGCAAGGCTGGCAATTTTATACCTCTATCTAACTTGACAATCGCTCCATACCGGGGCAAAATGTAAGGATAAATACAAACCACGCATGGAAAACTTTTTCCAAAAGGAGCCTTTGTGAGCTATTCAACAGATAAAATCAGAAATTTCGCTATTGCCGGTCATGGACAAACCGGAAAAACCACACTTTTTGAGCATTTACTGTTTGCCGGAGGCGTTATTCCAAGGGCAGAAACCCTGGATTCCGGTAAAACCACCAGCGATTCCACCCCGGAAGAAATAGAAAGGAAAATCTCAATACATGCCGCTATGGGTAATGTTGTTCGGAACGGGACAAAAATCAACATTTTTGATACGCCGGGTTCGTCCGATTTTACCGGAGGCGTTATTTCAAGTTTCCGCGCTTCGGAATTTGCCCTGTTAACGGTGGATGGAAAGTCCGGTGTGCAGATCGAAACCGTCAAGCTGTGGCGAAATCTCGATGGCAGCGGTAAGCCGAGGGGTATCTTTGTTACCAAGCTGGATAACGATCAGGCTGATTTTAACAGGACTTTGGCCGATATTAAGGAAAAATTCAAGATTGAACCAATTCCGGTTACTCTGCCCATGGGAAGCGGCGGTAGTTTTAATGGTGTAATTGATGTATTGCATGAGAAGGCATATTTTGCGGGCGGAGACGCGGTCGAAAAAGAAACGGCCATCCCCGATGAATACAAGGACGTTGTAGCGGCGGCGCGTGAAAAGTTAAACGAAGCGGCGGCTGACGGAGATGACAGCTTGATGGATACATATCTCGAAAAGGGTTCTCTTTCCCCCGATGAAATGAAACAGGGTCTCGTTCAGGCTTTGGCGCAAAACAAGTATGTTCCGGCCTTTGCCGGGGTGCCGGTGAACAATTCCGGCGTTATCCCCCTCTTGGATTTTGTCGCCAATGCCGCGCCTAATCCACGAACCGCAAAGGACGCGATTATTGATGCCGAAGGTAAGGAAACAGAAATTATGCTCGACCCGGACAAGCCGATGGCGGCGCTGGTTATCAGAACCAACTACGATCAATTTTCTGGAAAGCTTTCATGGTTAAAGGTTATTACCGGGAAACTTTCCGCCGATTCCGAAGCTGTAAATATTTCGGAAAACAAAAAAGAAAGAATTGGCAAGATATTTACCTGCCAAGGCAGAAAAATTGAAGAAGTAAAAGAACTTTCTGCGGGCGATGTGGGTATTATTACAAAGGCAGCTACTTTAAAAACTAACGATACGTTCGCGGCGGCGGATGCTCCGGCGTTTGTTCCGCTTCGTCTGCCTGAGCCGGTTCATTCGATAGCTGTGAACGCGGTCGCTAAAAAAGATGATGACAAACTGGGTGAGTTTCTTGTCCGCGCTGCTGAAGAAGACAAAACTTTCCGTTATCATTATAATAGTGAAACCAAGGAAACTGTTATTTCCGGAATGGGTGAGCTGCAAATCAACATTATACTGGACAAGATAAAAAACAATAACAAGATCGAAGTCGAAACCCGTGTTCCGAAAGTTGCCTATCGTGAAACCATTACCAAGAAGTCCAGCGCTGAATATACTCACAAAAAACAATCGGGCGGTCATGGTCAGTACGGTAAAGTGTTACTCGAAATCACGCCCCTGCAGCGCGGCGAAAACTATCAGTTTATCAACGCTATTTTTGGCGGCGCAATTCCTAAAAACTATATTCCGGGTGTAGAGAAGGGTGTAATCGAGGGAATGGGACACGGCACTATGGCAAGTTATCCTGTCGTAGATGTAGAAGTAAAGGTTGTAGACGGTAAGTACCACCCTGTAGACTCCAATGAATTATCGTTCAAGCTTGCCGCCCGTAACGCCTTCCGTGAAGCGATGAAGCTCGCGAACCCCACGCTTCTTGAACCAATAATGAATCTGACAGTTTTTGTCGAAGAAAAATACCTTGGCGATGTTATGAGCGACCTTTCCGGTAAGCGCGGCAAAATCCTGGGACAGGATTCCGCTGGCGGTATCGCGGAAATACGCGCCGAAGTACCGCAGGTGGAACTATTGCGTTATTCGATAGACCTGCGCTCCATTACATCCGGCACGGGTTCGTTCAATGTTGAGTTCAGTCATTACGCTCCGATTTCCGGACGCATCGCCGATGAAGTAATCAAGGCGCGCGAGTCGTTCAAGATACAGGAAGCTGACGAATAAGGTCTTTAGGCGAGAAAATGAAAGTCTGTCCATAGAGTCCGACTTTATGGACAGACACTAATTACCTGCAAAGCATATCAGCGCGTTTCATGAATTCATTGGAAAGCCGTTTTTCCCACCTTATAGAAACGCTGATGGGCAGGTGGGATTCTCTGAACTCTTTTAGCAGGGTTTGAATTCCCCTGATGTTCGGGTTTCCTGTAACATTGGCTACATTGCCGTTTACTTTGGCTATCATTGCCTGGGAATCGGTGGTTAGGATGTAGTTGTCTGGGCGGTCTTTGGCGTACTGTATTGCACGGAATATGCCCTCGGACTCTGTGTCGTCGTTATTGGTAGATGCGGACAAGCCGAAAGTGCCGGACTCTTCATGGATAACCTTACTGTCCTTAACAACAACAAAAGCCCACTTCTCTGTTCCTCCGTCGGTGTATATGTAAACATACTTTTTGGAAGACATGTTTCTTTTATTCCATTCCTTCTACCGCGGGGAGCCAGTAGTTCCTTAATTCCTTGTAATCGATCTTGCCAAAAATTTTTTCAAGATCGGCGTTTTCCTTGATGGTTTCAAATAAAAAGGAAGAAACCTGTTGATATTTTCCCATGACATAGTTCGCGTAACGCTTCTTTGCTTCTTTTGTCCCGTTTGGATCATTCTCCGCCGGGGCTGCGGCGCAATCCTGTCTGCAGTTTTCATAATACGCCGATGCTCTTCTGCAAAGGTTCGCGATGTTGTTTCTGAAACCTGTCCATTCGGCGGTAATTTCTTCGGTTCTTTGACGGATTTCCGGCCACGCGGCGATGGCATCGTCTATGCTTCCCTGATTGATCGCGGTAAATATTCGTGAATCGGAAAAATGATCTTCGCCCTTTAAATAGAAAAGGCTGATGTAATGCCCTGTTTTAATTTTTACCCGGTTATAGTTTCCATCCTGAACAACAACTCCCTCCCGGTCATTGGTATCAACTGACTGGCAATAAGCGATAACTTCATCTATGTTTTTAAACTGATAAACCTGTGGTGTTGCTAAGGTTATACCGAAAGTTTCCACAGCCCATTTTGGATTATGTTCAAGGCCCTGTGGGTCACGGCAGCCTAAAAGTGTAAGTTTTGTTTCCCTGTAAGGAACAATTATTCTGTTGTACGGAGATGTCAGCTCGAACATAAATGTCCAGCCTTCCGGCAGGCGTTTTATTTCTTCCTTGTGCCCACGAAGGGCATAATCCCGAAGTCCTGCGAATGTATATGGCGGAGAAAGGTTTTCATCGGTTGGCGCCGGAAATATTTCGGGTACTTCCACATGAATATCAAAACTGCCATTGGTAGTCCACAGGTCATTGCCGCCAGGTTCTTTCAGGAGTTTTAAAAGTGAACCGTCAAGTTTATCCCACACATATAGATCGCTGTTCCAGTCGATGGGGTCGGCGCCTTTTTCTCCATAATTGTTGAATTTAAAAAATGGCATAAGATAAGGTTTTACTGTTAAGTCTTTGCCCGCTTCCAAACCAGGAGAAATATCGTATACAGAACCTCTGCAGCAACGGACAATAGGATTTGTAAAATCCGATTCAAACTGGCTGTATCTGAACATAACAAGGTTGGGGCGTTTCGGGTGCCGTTTCACTTTAATACCGAAAGGGGCCCTGGACAATTCTTCCTCAAAACTATCCGGGTGTTTTTTAATAAAATTGGTCAAATAATCCCAACTGTCATACTGTCCCATACCATACAGTGTAACATACTTTCTTGGGAAATTACTAAGGATTCTGAGGCTTAGAAATAATTTTTATCAACTGTTAGGCAGTATCGTAAATTCCGGTTCAGGCAGAGTCTCGGCCAAACAACCTTTTTTCATATTCTCAATACCGCGTCCCCATGCTTCAATATCAAGTTATTTCCGCCATAGGCGGTGGAATCCATCTGGCGTAAAGAGTTACATCAGCAGTAACAGTATCTGTGGAAAAATTCCATTTTGTCTCAAATGTACTTTCCTTATACCAGCTATCGAAGTAATAACCAGGCCTATCTTCCATAGGAAAATTTCCAAGCACTTTACCACCCATTATTACAGTTTCGGTAAATACAGTCGTTCCGTCGATATTGAAAGTGACAGTAAAGGTCGGTATCCATCTGGCGTAAAGAGTTATATCAGCTGTAACAGTATCTGTGGGAAAATTCCATTTTGTTTCAAATGTACTTTCCTTGTACCAGCCATCGAAGGAATAACCAGGTCGATCTGCAATATTAGGCACAAGCACTCTACTGCCCTCCAAAAAGGTTTGGATAGACACAGCCTCTCCATCAATATTAAAAGTGACAGCGAAGGGAGTAGGATAGTTTATGGCTACAGTTGCATTTCCCCCGGTAAAGTTAGCTGTTGCATATCCATACTCATAAGGCTCTTCTCCAAGGATAAGTTGTTGTAGTGAATCATATATATAAAATTCAAAAGGTACATTTTTATCGTTTTCTAAATAAGCATCCATTGGTCCACTACCAAAAGTACCTCTCCAAACATTGAGAGTAACTTCGCCATTTTGAATTCTGCCCGGTATACCGATTATATCTACACCAGCAAATAATGTTGAATTCGACATTGACTCAATAAAACCAAAACCTACCACATAAAAATTTTCATGCTCTATATCAAAACCTGTAATTCTTATAGTTCCGTTTATCCATCTGGCGTAAAGAGTTACATCGGCAGTAACGGTATCTGTGGAAAAATTCCATTTCGTTTCAAATGTACTTTCCTTGTACCAGCCATCGAATTCATAACCAGGTCGACCTGCCGTACTAGGCACAGACACCCTGCTGCTCCCCACTACGGTTTGGGTAGATACAGCCGCTCCATCAATATTGTAAGTGACAGTTAATAATTTCAAAACCGGTGAAAAAGGGACTATTGTCATTCCAACACCTGTACCATTAAGTACAAGCATTTCATTATCACTAAGAGCATATGTAAATGTTCCAACAGGAGTACCACCGAATTTAAGCTCTACAGTATTACCCGATACTGAAATATCATAACTGGTATCAGCCGCAAGTAATTTTCCGGCAGAAGTTATTTCAAAAGCAAGCTGGGAAGTACTTGCTTTTGAATGCCACTTGCCGACAAGTGCTGACGGAATACTGTCGTTGTTGCCATTGTCTGTTCCGCCACCATTGCCACTTCCTCCGCTGCCGCTTTTGTAAAACGTTGTGGCCATTCCTCCGCCTGTTATGCCTATCATAAAAGGGCCGGATATATTAGAAAAAGTGAGTCTCGTGCCTGTTATTTCATAATCTGCTGCTCCCATTTCTGTCGTAATTCCTTGTTGGGTAACAAAAAACGTGATTCTTGTACCCGATACGGTATAGGTAGCAGGCTCACTCCCGCCAGTAGATGCAGATGTTACAGTCCCATCATTTTTAAACTCTAAGACCCAATTATTTCCTCCGGCATCAGCAAATTCCTGAGTGCCATACCACCTTGCTACGAGGGGATTTACCTCACCACCATTTTCTTCGATACTGTCATCGCAAGAGGTCATTGCAAATACAAACCCCGTTGTAATAACGATAATTCCAATCAATTTACTAAAAACCTTCATTAAAATACTCCTGTGTGAATATCCACCCTTTGCGGAAATTCACGTTCAATTTATTTACCTTTATTGGGCATTCCCTGAACATTGGGCAACTGTCGTTTAATCTTTTATATGACCATTAGTCATATAATAATCATATTATATGCCCATATGTTCGTTGTCAATACCTAATAAGATAATATGATCGTTTGTGTATGACTATTAGGATTGAGGATGACAAATCTTAGGCTGTTGCTGGGGTCAAATATAAAAATATACCGACATGCTTGTGGCCTGTCGCAGTCAAAGCTGGCTGAGAGGGTTGATACGGCGACAAATTATATTTCAGCAATTGAGGCCGGAAGGCGTTTTCCATCTGTAGAAATGCTTGAAAAGATTGCATCCGCGCTGGATATTGATACGCCCGAGCTATTTTCTATGAAACTCATACAAATTAACGCGACAAAAGTAGAACTGGAAGAACAGATATGGCTGAATATTAAGCAAAATCTGTCAAATTACATAGCCCAAAGCCTCTTGGACCTGAAAAAGAAAAAATAGCGCTACAAGATTAGTGGTAACCATATGATATGCGACGAACCGATGATTTGGAATTTAAAAACATATCCCCATTTTTTATAGGGAAATGTTATTATGCCAATAGAAGGGGATAAAACATGGAAAGAACAGCGATAAACAGCCTCCTAAAATGGAAAAATAAGCCGAAAAAATGGAGATTTCTACGAATTATTTGTCTGATATTGAAAGAAAAAGAGATTGGATTTCTCCTTTTTCCCTATCAAAATTGGCAAATACTCTGGAGATTGAGGTTTTTGAGCTTTTTAAACCGGCAGAATCAGCTCCGGCAGATGTAATATCTACTGTAAATCAATGCCTTGATGATTTTTCTACGTCTTTAAAGGTCTTTTTTGAGAAATCGCTTGCGGATTCTATGAAGAAAATACGGAAAAATCTTTAAAAAAACTCATTTTCTCCAAAAATTGGAATTGTCAGGGTGATTGTTATTCACATTATATGCGTTTATCTTTAAACGGGGCGGTTTATTCGGTGTTTTATTTACCAGAAGTACGAAAAATATGGTCATAAATTGAAAGAAATCTAAAAAAATCGTAGAAAAATCGTTAACAACGGTGTATTATATTGAATAATTATAAGATAATCGCAGGTACAGGTTGTCAATATTAATATTTTTGGCAGTTTGATACTTGTTTGGGGTTTATCTCCCTGAATGAAGGATAACTGTAAATTATCTATGAAAAATAAAATGCAATTTGAAATTATTCCAGCTAAAAAGGTAAGCCAAAAAGACTTGGTAGCCTCTCTCGCTATATATGCTGATAATGTTGACAGCAACAGCACTACAAATACAAATGAAATTTTATACTATATTGCAAATCCGAAAGCATATAAAAAAAGAGAAATGTTTTTCTATGTCTTATATTATGATTCCGAAGTCTGCGGTTTTGCCGAAGCAGGATTTCTTTATGAAATTGATGCAATCATAATCGACTACATATGTACTAATCCTAGAAATCCAACTTTGTTTTTAAATTTTTATTATCTATTAATCAATACTATTGAAGACTCTGTTGGCAAGCCAAGTATATACAGAATTACGGAGTTGACAACCACTAAGAATAAAGAAAATAAATTGTGCGATGTTGATAGCAACTATTTCAGAAAAATGTTGTCCTTTGAAAATTTCAAAATAATTAAAGCCCCATATTATGTTCCTTCTTTGGGGCCGCAAAAAACAGAAAAAGAAATGGAGTACAACTTAGCAATAAACGGAAATTTTACCTCTTTAACAAAGAGTACATTTTTATCTATTGTTAAGTGCCTTTATGATGACCACTATTTATCTTGGTATGAAAAATTCGATAAAGAAAACAAAACAAAAAAGTATTTAGATAAACTTTATCAAAAAATAACAAGCGAAATGTCCAAAAAAGATGAAGTATACCCCGCTGAGTTTCTGCTTGTTAATTGTAGAATATATGAAGAAGGTAAGTGTACCCATGTTGACATTCAAAATCTAACACGGAAAAGAAGAAGAAAAAAAGTTTTTAGAAGTTTCTTATTGCTTGCATCAATTATACTCGGAGCGGTTGCTACGGGATTATTTACGATTTTTTTAAGAGATGACATAATATTTGCTGCAATAAGTGCTAGCATTACAGCAGCTCTTACTATTTTAGAAATTATAAGAAATTTAAAATCTAAATAGTCTCTACATTTTTGTTAGGCAACACATAACATTGTGAGCTAGGTAATATGAAAAAAAGGAAAAGCAATGATCAAGAAAGGCGAATCTAGCAGCTTTTTTTTCGGATTTAATGATACGGTAAATCAATGCTGAAAATATATGAAACCGATATTTTTTTCTAACCTTCAAACCATAATTTTTTAGTACATTGCAAACGAATTTTTCATTATATACCCAAAACTTGTGTTGCTGTTCGCCATATTTGTTATCACAAAAAACCACATTTTTATATCGTTTTTTTGTAAAAAGAAACTCAGCGCTATTACTTCTTTCAAATTCTAATATTAATGTTCCTGAAGGTTTAAGTACACGACATAGTTCTTTAATGCTCAAAATAATATCTGCATAATTTATAACACTTCCTACACAAATCACAACATCAAAAGAATTGTCCTCACACGGTATGCTGTCTATAGATGCTACTAAATTTTTTTCATACGAATCAACCAACTTGTCAACTATGTCCAAATGAGTCATAACGCCATCTGTTATTCCATAGTCAGAACCACCCGATCCTGCATTAAGAATTAGGGTGTTCATATTAATCTTATTTTTTAGCCACTTTCTCAATCTCCGATATATTTTTTTCTGGGTAATATCATACCAAAGATTATTAAACGGACTTAGTTCCTCTGGTGAAAAGTTTTTAATTGCCAGTTCTGATACTTCTTTTCTTTCATCCATAATTTACAGTTATCCTTCATTCACGCCCCCAATCTTGTTCCTCGGGTGCAAAGCAGTGAGAATCTGCCTCTGCTTATAAGTAGTGGACGCGGCGTATATCTGGGTGGTAGAGATTGAAGCGTGTCCGAGGAAGGATTTTATGTAAGTAATATCAACACCTTCTTCCAGTAGAAGCGTCGCGAAAGTATGGCGGAGCATATGCGGGGTAACAAGCTTGTTGAGAACTGTTTTGCCGAGAGCTTCTATAAAAAAACGCACCGACTGGGTAGAAACTTGCCTTCCGATTCGATTTATAAAGAAAAAAGGCGAATCGGTGGTTGGGCGAACTGAAAGATAATTATTTAACGAGGAAATAACATGAGGATTATTCACAACGCTTAGACGTTCCTTATTGCCTTTGCCCTTGATAGATAATGTCTGTGTTTCAAAATCTATATCAGACAGTTTTATATTGCATAATTCCGATACCCGGATTCCAGTAGCAAACATAAGCTCAAATATGGCAAGGTTTCGAATAAATATCTTTTTTGTATGTGTTTGAGAGTATAAAAAAGAAAGAAGTTTTTCCATGTCAAATAAAGACAAAGATTTTGGCAGGCGTTTAGGTTCTTTAATATTAAGCCGTATTTTTCTAAAAGGAGTCACCACTATTAAATCTTCAAATTCAAGATAATTAAAAAAAGCCTTAACGGACGCGATTTTTCTCTTTAATGACTTGGCTGCGTATTTTTTGCTTATTTCTTCTATGTAACTTTGAACAAGAGTTTTATCCAGTTCAGAAATAGATGCGACCTTTAAACTGACGAAATTGTAAAATTGGTTTAAGTCAATAGTATAGGCTTTTATAGTTAACGGTTCCAGTTTTTTAATGTCGGTGCATTGGGCTAGATAATTAAGTATTGCGATTTTGATTGTCATAATTTTTTCTCCTTGTTTTTTGCAAATATTGAATTACCTTACCACTTTTTTTAGTAAAGCGTTTTTTGTTTCTTTGCTGGATGAAGGAGAATTGTTTTATGAAAAAAATTCGATATATGAATTGTTATTTGTTGTATTTTGGAATACTGATATTTCGATTAACGTGTTAGTTTACGACGTTCCGCGAAGCGGAATGTCGTAAACTAAAATTTGTGTGTTAAAACAACAGCTACACGGTAAAATTTCAGACTGAGCGGGTTGGGACCGTTAATCGTCCTGTCACGGTAGTAAAGTTCCTGCCAGTCTTTTTCCTCAAAGTTTCTTTGAGTTATGAATTGAGTAATCAAAGTAATACCAAGCCGCTCCATAACCGCGAAATTTAAAATACCAGAGAATGTCCAGCGAACTAAATCATCACCCCATTGACTCCGATTCGGCGTATCGTATAAATACAAATCCGCTTCCGCGAGAAGCGCAGCCATATTCAGGAAAATAGGCATTTGATAACCAATAAGATAATTACCATAATAATTAAAACCGTTGACATTTTCGCCGTCATCATTTTCGAAATACCAGGATTCGCCCGTTTTCGCGCGAGTGTAACCAGCGTAATTAATTTCATGATAAGTCCTGACTACAACATGATTCCAATCGCCTGGAAACAAAGCGGCAAAATCAAACTGAAACGCCCCTCCTGCTTTAGCATTCCAAAGCACACCGTCAAACGCATTGCCATCAATCCCGGTATTGCCATTATTATCAGGACGGTTTATCCCAATTCCGTAAATTTCACCGCCAAAAAGTTCCATATTCCATCCAGTCCCAATCCTGCCTCCAGCCGTAAATTCCAAAAACGCGATAGGAGTCCAGACCGCCGTGGCAATTCCGTTAAGCGAAATAGGAGAGATTTCCGCACTCAAGGCAAAATTGATATTGTTGCCTTCCGTCAAAGGATTATCTCCCTGTAAAAAAGGAAAGCTATATTTTTGCGTAAATCCCAATTTCGCTTCCGGCAAAGTAGATATCTGCAATATCAGTTCACTTGAAGCATCAACCATGCCCGCCGGAACGTTCTGGGCGCTGAGTATCTGTATGGAAAAACCAGCGAAAAAGAATATGGCGCAAACAAACGCAAAATATTTTTTAAGCATAACAAGACTTACCGATTGCCGATTTCTACATATCCCGTATGGGGCTGAACACATTTGTATGCAGGGCGGATAATCCTGTTGCCCACATAAATCTCTTCGAGCAGATGCGCGCACCAGCCGGAAACACGGCTTACCGCGAAAATCGGAGTATTAAGCTCCAAGGGCAGACCTAACATTTTGTAAACAAAGCCGGAGTAAAAATCTACGTTTGTGCAAATATCTTTGTCCGAGCCTTTAACCTTTTTGAAAATTTCCGGGACAATCCTTTCGATTAATTTATGCAGATTAAATTCGTTTATAAGACCTTTTTCTTCGGCAAGTAATTCAGCCTTGTCGCGTAACAACCTCACTCTGGGATCGGTAATAGTGTAAACAGCGTGACCCTGACCATAGATCAATTTTGAGTTGTCGTAGGCTTCGCCGCGTAATATCTTCGCAAGATAGTCCGCGACTTCTCCTTCGCTTTCCCAGTTTTTGACATTCTTCATGATATCGTCCATCATTTCGATAACTTTGAAATTCGCGCCGCCGTGCCTGAAACCCTTCAATGAGCCAATGCCGGAAGAAATCGCGGAGTAAACATCGGTGTCGGCTGAAGAAACAACGTGAACCGTAAACGTGGAATTGTTCCCGCCGCCATGTTCCGCGTGCAGAACAAGAGCCAAATCCAAAAGCTGCGCTTCGTACGGAGTGAATTTTTTATCCGGCCTTATAAGCGTTAGCAAAGTTTCGGCAATAGAAAGGGACGGTTCGCATTGGTGTATTACAAGACTTTCATTATCAAAATAATGCTTCATAGACACATAGGAATAAGCGACAATGGTAGGAAAGCGGGAAATTAATTCAATACACTGACGCAGAACATTTATCGAAGAACGCTCTTCGGGGGCTGTATCGTAAGGATACAAAGCAAGGATGGAAGAAGCAAGCTTATTCATAATGTCGCGTGACGGCGCCCTCATTATTACATCTTCGGCAAAGTTTTTGGGAAGCGCCCTTACACTGCCCAGAAGGGCGATAAATTTATCAAGATTTTCCTTAGTAGGAAGTTTTCCAAAGAGCAGAAGGTACACTGTTTCTTCAAAAAGAAAGCGTC
>Ga0099364_10002402_pt1 | contig 29880 bp, 25 predicted proteins | sample TergutTh196P3_FD_73070 | JGI IMG/M metagenome (GOLD analysis project Ga0099364, IMG submission 73070) | Microcerotermes parvus P3 segment gut microbial communities from Pointe-Noire, Republic of the Congo - Th196 P3 | ecosystem: Host-associated > Arthropoda: Insects > Digestive system > Gut ...
CATCTCTGTTAGTGCCTGTGTGAAGCCAATTTTGCGCAAAAAATCACCTCGATTCAGCATAAAGCAGACAGTCGGCAAAGTTGTATACTGTCTACTTTATGCTGAAAGTTAGCTTGAGGATACAAATAATACAGTCGATTAACTTGAAAATCGGCTCAGGATTTGCGAGAATATTTTTCGTCTGGCAAGGAAAAAAGCGCAGTAATACTTTCGTATTGCGAGCACTTTTGACGAAGTCAGATGGAAAATAGACCGCAAAGACCAGTTGATTTTCAAGTTAGGCGACTAAAAATCTCCCCGAAAGTATTTTTCGAGGAGATCTGTTAAAGATTCAACCTAAGCCCTAAAACTGCCGCGGCGCTCTTCCGCCGCGTCCGCCGTCGCGTCTTGGGGGACGCTCTGGCAACGGGTCGGCTTTCAGACCCTCAACCTCAATCAACGCCTCACGGCGGGAGAGATTCAAACGCCCTTGGTCGTCAATCTCAAGAACCTTCACGTTCACAACGTCGCCCACATTCACGGCGTCCTCAACGCGTTCAGTGCGCTTCACGTCAAGGTGGCTTATATGCACCATCCCCTCCTTGCCGGGGGCAATCTCAACGAAAGCGCCGAAGCTCATCAGGCGGGTGACAACGCCGCGATAGATGCTGCCCGGCTCCGGATCCGTGGCGATTGTCTCCACCATGAGCAGCGCTCGCTCGGCGTTAGCCCTGTCAAGAGCGGAGATGAAGACACTGCCGTCCTCCTCCACGTCGATTTTACAGTCGCATTCCGCGCAAATTTTCTGGATAATCTTACCCTGCTTGCCAATAACATCGCCGATTTTTTCGGGGTTAATCTTTGTGGAGAGCATTTTGGGCGCATAGGCACTGAGATCCTCACGGGGCTGGGCAATACATGGCAGCATGACCTCATCAAGGATGAACATCCGTGCTTTGTGGGTTTTCTCAATCGCCTCGCGGATAATTTCCTCGGTCAGACCATAAATCTTAAGATCCATTTGGATTGCGGTAATGCCCTCGCTTGTTCCGGCAACCTTGAAATCCATATCGCCGAAAAAGTCCTCAAGACCTTGGATGTCCACCATGGTCATGAACCTCTCGCCCTCGGTGATAAGACCGCAGGAAATACCGGCAACAGGGCGTCTGATTGGAACACCCGCCGCCATGAGGGAAAGGGTCGAGCCGCAGATTGCTCCCTGTGAGGTGGAACCGTTGGAGGACAAAACCTCGGACACAAGGCGGATGGAGTATGGGAACTCCTCAACGGATGGGATAACGGGCAACAGGGCTTTTTCCGCCAAAGCGCCGTGACCGATTTCACGCCTGCCCGGTCCTCTTGAGGGACGGGTTTCACCTACGGAAAAAGACGGGAAATTATAGTGATGCATATACCGTTTGGTATCCTGCTCGTCAATGCCGTCCAACAGTTGGCTGTCGCGGATTGTGCCCAGAGTAGTGACGGTCAGCACCTGGGTTTGTCCGCGGGAGAACAGCCCGGAGCCGTGGACGCGGTCGAGAACGTCCACCTCGGCGGTGAGCTTGCGGATGTCGTCAATGCCGCGCCCGTCAACGCGTTTGCCCTCGTCTAGCAACCAACGGCGGACGACAAATTTTTGAAGCTTATAAAGGCAGTCGTCAATCTTGGCGATGTCGTCGGGATATTTTACGTCCAAAGCGGCGTGAACTTCCTCATAAACGGGCTTGAGCCGCTCGTCACGAACACGCTTGTCGTCAGTATCAAGAGCCGCCTTGACCTTGTCAAGTGCCAACGCCTTAACGTCCTCATACATCTCGGGGGCGGGGTCGTTGGATGGGAAGTCAATCTTCTCCTTGCCGATTTGCGCCTTGATGTCGTTGACAAACGCCACCAACCGCTGATTTTCCTTGTGCCCAAAGAGGATTGCATCAATCATCTCCTGGTCAGATACCTCGTCGGCACTGGACTCAATCATGGCGACCAAATCCGCCGTGGAGGCGACGATTGTGGACATACGGCTCTTTTCCCGCTGTTCTGCCGTGGGATTTATGACGAACTCACCGTCAACCAATCCAACGCACACGCCCGCGATTGGTCCGTCCCAGGGAATTTCGCTGATTGAGATGGCGATGGATACGCCTAACATTGCCGCCACATCGGGCTGGCAGTCGGGGTCAACGGACATGATAGTCGCCACGATGCCCACGTCATTGCGCATATCCTTGGGGAACAGGGGGCGGATTGGGCGGTCGATTACGCGCCCCGCAAGGGTCGCTTTTTCGCTAGCTCTGCCCTCTCTGCGTTGGAATGAGCCTGGGATTTTGCCCACGGCGTAGAGCTTCTCCTCAAAGTCCACAGAGAGCGGAAAGAAGTCAATGCCGTCGCGGGGTTTGGCACTCATCGTCGCGGTACAAAGGATGTTGGTTCCGCCGTAGCGTACCATACACGCGCCCCCCGCAAGCATTGCCATCTTGCCTGTTTCCACAATAAACGGTCTGCCGCCGATTGTGGTTTCAAAGGTTCTGAATTCTTCTGTCATTGTTTTTCTGCCTTTCGGTTAGTCAGTTTAGACGTTGGAAAAACTTCCAACATCGCTAATACACCCACGCTTTCAGGCACAGAGTAGAAAGCAGAAAATACAACACAGCAATGGCAACCCACAGCATACAGTCAGTAGCCAAGATACTGCTGTACTCTATTTTCTTCTTTCGGCTCGCAACCTTGAAGCACAAAGGTGCTAAGTATATTATAGCCGTTTTGGCGGCAAATTGCAAGTTTTTTGCCTCGTTTGGCAAAAAAATCGCTAAAAATATAGTCTGTTTAATCTACTCAATACAGGTTCTAGCCCAAATCATGCGCAAACGCCAATACATTTGCGATTAACTCCTCCGGCGCGAAATAGCAGATTTTCCTCCCGTCATTTTCTGGAAAAAACGGCACAATCAAGGTTTTTTGGTCACCATAAGCGAAAAACCAGGTCTGCTCCGCAAAAATTGAAAAAGCATGAGGATCAAGACTTTCTTCCTCCATCAATTCCCAACTGTCAACATCCAAAAGCGCCCACAGTCTTTCACGCTCCGCGGCGTTGAGTTTAAGCGTGACAGCGGCATTATCTTCATAATGCTCCCCAATCCCGACAAAAAGTGTGTCTAGCTTCTCAAAAACAGGGAGGGGGCGATCCATGTTTTTTATTTCCTGAGTACTTTGTGCAGCAGTAGTTGTGACGCGTTTTGTTTTTGTTATGTTCCCGTCGGCGGATGATGCGGTGGTTGTGGTTGTTGGTTCGATAACGCTTGTTTCCTGCTCAATTTCGGTATATACAGCGCTACTTAAAGTGCTTCTCATAACGCTGCGCTGTCCAATAACCAACAGAAACAAAAACCCCACAACCACTACCGCCGCAAGCAGTAGTGGTATGGGGTATAGGAATACTTTTTTAGGACGGTTTTTCATGTGATTAGCCTACTGAACACAGGTTCTCAATAATTTTCCGCCTTAACCTCAAAATATGCTTGTGGATGTGCGCAGGTGGGGCAAATTTGCGGTGCGGATGTGCCAACATGAAGGTGTCCGCAGTTGCGGCAGATCCATACAACCTCGCCGTCTTTCTCAAAGATTTGAGAATTTTCAAGGTTGTCAATCAGCTTGCGGTAACGCTCCTCGTGGGACTTCTCGATTTTCGCCACCATGTCAAACAGCGCGGCAATGCGCTCAAAGCCCTCCTCACGGGCGGTCACAGCAAAACCCGCATACATATCGGTCCACTCATAGTTCTCACCTTCCGCCGCGTCCAGCAAATTCTGCGCCGTATCCGGCACCGCGCCGTCGTGCAGCTCCTTGAACCAAAGCTTTGCGTGTTCTTTTTCGTTGCCTGCGGTTTCGGCAAAAATCGCCGCTATCTGTTGATAGCCCTCTTTCTTTGCTTTGCCGGCGTAATAGCCGTACTTTATCCCCGCCTGGGATTCCCCCGCGAACGCTGCCGCCAAATTCGCCGCAGTCTGACTGTTTTTAAATTCCATGTTTTCTGCCTCCTTACTAAGGTTAAATCTTTGTGCTCTGGTACTAGATAGCAACGATGAGTGTTGCTCATAGTATCCGTGTCATTGGTAAGATTATAACATAATTTTTGGTAGCAGTCAACTGATTTCGCGGGATTGCTGTGTAACGAAATCTCAAAACCCTTGATTAATTCACAATTTTTATGTATAATATATTTGGATGTTCTCTCACAGAATTTTGGGGGAGCGTTGGTATAATGTCAAAAGACAAAAAAATAATGGGAAAACCCACTATTGGAGCAAAAGAGTGAAGAAAGATATAACCCTCAAAAAGAAAAAGAAAAAATATTGCGCCGTGGGCGGACAAGCTCTCATCGAGGGTGTTATGATGATGGGGCAAAAAGGCGCAGCGGTATCCCTGCGCAAGCCTGACGGCACGCTCAACACCACCATGAAATCATTTGTCCGCGCCCGCGACAAACACAAGTGGTTGGGACTGCCATTTATCCGCGGCATGGTCAATCTTGTGGAGTCTCAAGTTTTTGGCTTCAAGTGCATGACCCAGTCTGCGGAAAGTGCATTTGAGGATATTGACGAGTCGGGAGAAAAGACGAAATTTGACATTTGGTTGGAGGAAAAACTCGGCGATAAAATGATGGGGGCAATCACCACCATTGGCACTGTATTGGGCATCGGTTTGGCGTTCATCATATTCGCCTGGCTTCCCACATGGCTTTTCGGCGCTCTCAACAACATGACAGGCGGCGAGTTGGACGGATTCAAGGCGCTCTTTGAAGGACTCCTGCGCGTGGCAATCTTCGTTGGTTATATGTTCGCCATGAGCCGACTGCCGGATATCCGCCGTGTATTCATGTACCATGGCGCGGAGCATAAGACCATATTTTGCTATGAAGCCAAAAAAGATTTGACCGTGGAAAACGTCCGCAGACAGTCCCGTCTGCACCCCCGCTGCGGCACAAGCTTCATCTTCCTGACTATAGCCTTGAGCATCGCCGTAAGTGCGTTAGTACTCTTCTTTTTTCCCGGGCTTAAGGATCACAACGGGCTGTGGATTGCTGTAAAACTCATCATGCTGCCGTTGATTGTATCTGTTGGCTATGAGCTGATTCAACTGGCGGGACGCTATCAAAATGTGTTCACCCACGCTCTGATATTGCCCGGCTTGTGGATGCAAAAGCTCACCACAGTGGAGCCTGAGGATGCCATGATAGAGGTGGCGATAACTGCCCTGAAAGCCGCCGAGGGACTGCTTCCCCCAGAGGAAATCACCGTGGAGGAGCCAATTCCCGAGGAGATAAATATGCGCATTTTGCCTGAACTTTGAAAGAATAGGGGGACGAGCTGTGAAATCTATCAAACTCTTGAGAAACGAGCTTGCCCAACGTCTGGAGCAGGAGGGGGTTGAGAACTCCCGTGCCGAAAGCGATTGGATTATTTGCCGCGCCTTAGGCTTTAACCAAACACAACTTTTGACGGCGGACAGCGTGCCGGATTCGCGGGTGAACGAGATCGAAAACTTGATACAGCGGCGTTTAGATGGTGAACCGATCCAATACATCTTAGGTGAATGGGACTTCTGTGACCTGTCATTTTATGTGGGGGAGGGAGTGTTGATACCCCGCCCCGAAACAGAGCTCATTGTGGAGCGGACAGTGGAGTTTTTCGCGGATCATCCCGCCCCTGTCATACTGGATTTATGCGCGGGTTCGGGCTGTATCGGTCTCAGCATCGCCAAACGCCTGCCCCTTTCCACAGTGTTTTTGATTGAGAAATCTCCTGTCGCTATGGATTATATCAAGCGCAACAAGGAGCGGCACAAACTGCGCAACTGTGTGCTGATGCAGACGGATGTCCTGGAGGAGCAGCCCTCAAAGTTCCTGAGTGTCAGCGCCATCGTCAGCAATCCGCCCTACATCCCCAAAGGGGAATTGAAAACTCTTCAGCGCGAGGTACAGCGGGAGCCTGAAATGGCGCTCGACGGCGGTGATGACGGACTGGTTTTCTACAGTGCTATCGCGGAATTCTGGTCCCACGGCGTAAAGGATATATTGCTTTTGGAACTTGGGGACGGACAATACGACGCCGTCGCACCCCTGTTCATTTCGGCGGGTTTTGAGGTATCCTCCCTCCTGGACAACGCGGGACATCAGCGTGTTTTGCAGGCGATGCGTTAAAGTTGAGTGTTGGAGCGGGTGCTATCTGCCTGTTAGAGCATTTAGGAGGGGAATAATGCCCCTGTATCAAGGCAAGATTTTTCAGGAAAAATTCGCGGAAATTTTGGAGCGGGAAAGGGTGAAAAAGCCCTTTCTTGTCTGCGGAAAAAGTTTTTGGTGTCTGCCCAATTACCCAAGTCTACCTGAAAATACCGTGTATTTCACTGACTTTTCCCCAAACCCGAAACTGGAGGAAGTCCACACTGGGCTTGCACTTTTTTTGCGTGAGCGCTGTGATTTTATCATAACCGTCGGCGGCGGCTCGGCGATTGACGTCGGAAAAATGGTTAACGTTTTGGAGAGCAATGCAGGGGAGGCTTTCCACAGCAATCAGCTGAAGATTTTGCCTGAGCCGCGCGCAAAAAATCTGGCTATACCCACCACCGCAGGCTCTGGCGCGGAGGAAACCGAATTCGCCGTGGTCTATGTAAACGGCGAAAAGCACTCAGTGAGCCATCCCCAAGGCAAGCCGGATTATGTTCTCCTCAACCCCCAATTTTTAGAAACGCTCCCCACCTATCAAAAAAAAAGCACTCTCCTTGATGCCTTGTGTCAGGGAATTGAGTCCATGCTGTCCGTAAAAAGCACCGCCGAAAGTCAGAAATACGCACAGCGTGCCCTGGAGCTAATTTTGGGCAGTTACAGGGCGTATCTTGCGGGAGAAAAAGCTTGTGCGGGGGACATTCTGGAGGGCGCAAACCTTGCGGGAAAAGCAATCAACATCAGCCAGACCACTGCCGCCCACGCCATGAGCTACAAGCTCGGCGAAATTTTGGACATCGCCCACGGACACAGCGCGGCACTGTGTTTGCGGGAGGTGTGGGGTTATATGCGCGGCGCGGGTGTGAACGTCATCGACCCGCGGGGAAAGGATCACTTGAACAAGGTTTTCAAACGCCTTGACGGTATTTTTGGCGTAGAAAAGGCGCAAGAAAAATTCTCCCGAATTTTGGAAGAGATGAAAATACACCTCCCCCGCAAACTCACGGGGGAGGAGATTAATGTGCTTGTGTCGTCTATAAATGCACAGCGGCTGAAGAATAATCCTGTGGAGATTTCGCCTGAGACGGCACGGAGAATCTATTCAAGGCTTTAGGCATAAACGGAAAATTGTTGTTTCTCCGCTCTCAATTGCCCTATTATCCCCGCAACAACTTAAGAAGTTCCCGAACCTTAGGCGGCTTGCCGTAAAGCAACACGCCGATGCGGTAGATTGCCGTGGCGAGGATACCCACCAGGACACAGCCCACAATCAGGAGAACGATAGACAGGACGACTTCCCAATTTTCCGCGTTGTTGTTGATTATGCGGATGAACATTGCCAGGGGTGAGGTAAAAGGAACAAAGGAAAATACCCGCATCAACAGGGAGTCCACATAGCCCATGATAGTGGAGAAATAGCTGACCATGAAAGCTATTACCACCAACAAAGTGACGGGCATGAGGGTGGATTGCAGATCCTCTGTGCGGCTGACAAGGCTGCCCATCGCGCCGAAAAGGAAGCTGTAGAGCAGGTAACCCAATATGAAAAACACCACGGTGTAGATCAAAAGGGATGTATTTTCGCCGCCGAAGAGTCCGCTAATCATACTGTTTTCGCTCCAATAATTCCCGGAGAGTGCATAGGCTCCAAAGGCGGTGAACATCCACGCCAACATTTGACACAGCCCCGCGAAGCCCACACCCAAAACCTTGCCGAACATCAGTGCGGAGGGCTTTGCGGCGGTGACAAGTAACTCCATGGCGCGGGAGGATTTTTCCGCCGCCACTGACGAGGACACGATTGAGCCGTAGAGCAAAATTGTCATGTAGAGCAGCATCATGAGGACGTAAGTATAGCCTTGACTGGCGACGCCGTCGTTGCGGGTGGCGACGGTGTCCACCGCCGTATACGCGTTCAGTATTTGATTGATTTCATCCTCGCCCGCGCCAAGCCTTGTCAGTGCTTCCGTGCGGTATTTGGCGAGTACCTGCTCGTCGATTGAGTAGGAATTCATGTCCATTATTCCCAGTTCCTGCAGATAAATTGTGTAGGACAGAGGATCCGTGAAGAACAGTCCGTAGTCGGCGTTTTGGGCGGCGATTTCCGCCTCCATATCCTCGGCGCTGCCTGTGAAAACAGCGGTTTCGGGGCGTGAGTCATAATCTTCCTCATCATCATAATACCCCAAGTTTTCCTGCAGATAGCCCGCCATAGACTCAAGGTCGATTTCCGCGTCTTCACTTGCTCCCAGGATGATTTTCTTTTCCGCAAAACTCATGTTTGATGTCAGCAACTCCTCTACGTTGAGGAAGCTTGAGGATGAGCGGGGTTCGTCCGTATCTGCTTGGAGGAAAAGAGGGAAACCGATGCCCGCGAAGATTAGGAGGGCGAAAATCACAGTGGTTGCCACGAATGCGCCGCTTTTGGCTGTGGTTTTGAACTCGTGTTTGAACACGGCGAAAAATTGGTTTTTCATACCTGCACCTCCTTTGTGGCGTTCACGAAAATATCCTGTAAACTGGGTTCCCAAACGGCAAAGCTGTCTATATCAAAGCCTTGTGCAGACAGGGCTGAGAGCAACTGCCCTTTGTTTTCCTGGGCGATCATTTGTATCGTCACGGCGGAGTCTTCCGCCTTTGCGCCGCTGATGAAGTCCAAGGTTTTCGCAAAGTCGGCAATCCGCTCACTCTGAGAGGATTGCACCACAATGCGCAAGCGGTCGTGATTGCGCTTGAGTTGAGAAATCTCGCCCCTCGTGACGATGTTTCCGCCGTGTAAGATGGCGATTTCGTTGCAAAATTCCTCCACGTAGTTCATCTGGTGACTGGAAAAAAACACCAAAGCGCCTTTTGCCACCAACTCCCGCACCAAATCCTTCAGGAGCATTGCGTTGACGGGGTCAAGCCCGCTGAAAGGCTCGTCGAGAACCACCAATTCCGGTTCTGCAATGAGTGTCGCCACGAACTGAATTTTCTGCTGATTGCCCTTGGAGAGAGTCTGGAGCTTGCGTGCAGCGGTGTCCCCCATGCCCAGGCGTTCCAACAAGCGCAGGGCATTTTTCTTTGCCGCCGGACTTTTTAGCCCCGCCAGTTCCCCGAAATAAACAAGCTGTTCCATCACGGTTTTTTTGGGGTACATACCCCGTTCTTCAGGGAGGTAGCCCGTGCGGAGCATTCCCCGTTTGAGGGGTTTGCCGTCCAGTAAAACCCGTCCCTCATCGGCGCGAAACACCTCCATAATGATACGTATCATTGTAGTTTTTCCCGCGCCGTTTCGCCCCAAAACGCCGAAAGCACTGCCTGAGTGTGCCTTGAGGTCAATACCCCGCAAAACGCGGTTCTCGCCGAATGATTTTGTTACTTTTTGAAGTTCTAGAAGCATATCAACTCCTTGTGTTATAGATTTTAGGTGTTAGCTTTTCGATTGCAGATCTCGTATGTACCTCTTTAGTTCCCTTGCAACAGAACGCGTGTATCTAAGTAAAAGTCCGCTGTAAGTATAGCACAAAAATTTCGGAAATGCAAATGGAAAACACGCCTACAAGCTTTTGATTTTGCAACCCTCATTTGACTAAACAAACCACAATCTGTTATAATAGCATCTGCCAAGCCGCAAGGCTAAGTAAGTTTGCTGTTTCTCAGCACACAACACATGGGAGTACAAATGAAAAAATCCCTCACAATACTGGGCTCCACCGGCTCAATTGGCGTGCAGGCGTTGGAGATTGCAAAGCAGCTCGCATTGCCTGTTTGCGCGTTGACGGCGGGGAGCAATGCTGCGCTGTTGGAGGAGCAAATACGCGCCTTTCGACCAGAGTTTGCAGCGCTGTTAGATGAAAAAGCAGCCCAGGAGCTTAGCAGGCGCGTGGGCGATTTACCAACGCAGGTAATGTGCGGGGCGGACGGCATCGCCCAATGCGCCGCCGCAGGAGCGCACACCGTACTCAACGCCATTGTGGGCATCGCGGGGCTTGCACCCACACTTTGCGCTATCAACGCTGGGAGCGATATCGCCCTTGCCAACAAGGAAACTCTTGTTGCGGGCGGATCTCTCGTCACCAGTGCGGTGCTTGAAAAAGGCGTTCGCCTGTTGCCGGTGGACAGTGAACACTCGGCGATTTTTCAGGCTTTGCAGGGGGAGGAGCTAAAAAGCGTAAAACGTCTGATCCTCACCGCGTCAGGAGGACCCTTTTTCGGGAAATCCCGTGAGGAACTCAAAGACGTCACCCTTGCCGACGCCCTGAAGCACCCAAATTGGGACATGGGGGCGAAAATCACCGTGGACAGCGCGACAATGTTCAACAAGGGACTGGAACTCATTGAGGCGGTGCGGCTATTTGATGTCCCCGCCGATAGCATTGAGGTGGTGATACATCGCCAGAGCGTTGTACATTCTCTCGTTGAGTACGCGGATAATTCCGTAATCGCTCAAATGGGCGTACCGGACATGAAAATCCCCATCCAATACGCTCTGACCTATCCCAAACGCCGTCCCTGCCCTGTGGAACCCCTGTCCCTCACTAAGTACGGTACACTGACTTTTCACGAGCCTGACGACGACGCGTTTCCCGCAATCCGGCTTGCGCGGCGCGCCTGCGCCGAGGACGCTACAGTGGTTTACAACGGCGCGAACGAGATTGCGAACGAGCTTTTCCGCACAGGCAAAATCGGCTTTTTGGACATAACAAGCCTAGTCGAACAGGCACTGGATGAATGGAAACTGAAAAGTGGAAAGCGGAAAGTTGGGTATACTTTAGAAGATGTCCATAATATGGATAAGTGGGCGAGGGATTTTGTTCTGAGTAAAGTTAGAAATAGCACTATAACTTGCGTTTATAGTCTCCTAACGTGAAAATCAACTCGTCTTTGCGGTCTATTTTCCACCTGACTTCGTCAAAAATGCTCGTAATACAAAAGTATTCCTGCGCTTTTTTCCTTGCTAGACGAAAAATATTCTCGCAAATCCTGAGCCGATTTTCAAGTTAATCGACTATAATTTTAAAATACGTAATATACAGGAGAAAACTATGTTAGAAATTTGGAGTAGAGTTTGGCCCATTTTGGTGGCTGTGTTGGCGTTCGGCATTATCATTATGGTGCACGAATGCGGGCATTTCCTTGCTGCAAAGGCGTTCAAGGTCAGGGTACACAAGTTCGCGCTAGGCATGGGACCGCGCTTACTGAAGAAAGTCAAGGGCGACACAGAGTATTCAATCCGCCTTTTCCCAATAGGCGGCTATGTCCTCATGGAGGGGGAGGAAGAGGAGAGCGAGGATGAAGCCTCCTACAGCCGCAAGCCCCCATGGCAGCGGATGATTATCCTCGCGGCGGGGGCGTTTATGAACCTTGTGTTGGGGTTGGTTGTCGTGGGGACGATGTTAACTATGAGCGAACTTATAGCCAGCCGCTATATTGAGGTTGAGCCAAACACGGCGTCATATGAGGCGGGATTGCGTTCAGGTGATATTGTCACGAACATTAACGGCAAGCCAGTTTTCAGCGGCGGTGATATTCGGTTTTTAATTACCCGCGAAAACAGCGGGACTTATGATTTTGTCGTAAAGCGTAACGGCGAAAAGCACCGGATAGATAATTTGCAATTTTCTGTAACAGAGGAAGAGGAACCTGAAACCGGCAGGATTTATTATAGAATTCACAGTGATTTTAAGTCGAATTTTGGAGTCCACAGAACCTTTAGGCTTGTCGTCGAGGGCGCGTTCCGCCAAAGCGCAAGCCTTGTGCAGATGACCTATTTGAGCCTGTTCGACCTTGTGACCGGACAGTTTGGACTTGCGGATTTATCAGGACCCATCGGCATTGCGGACACAATTTCCGACGTGGCAAGTGATGCCGCCGTGCGGGACCCCGAAACGGGCAAACGGGACTACTCCATGCTCCTGACAATCATCGCACTAATCACCATCAACATTGGAATAATGAATCTCCTGCCGCTGCCCGCGTTGGACGGCGGAAAGATGTTGTTCCTGTTCATCAATTGGGTGTCACCGAAAAAAATCCCCCAAAAGTACGAAATTTGGGTGCACACCGCAGGGCTTGTGCTGCTGCTTGGTTTTATGGTTGTGGTGTCCTTTAGTGATATTTTGAAGATTGTTAATCGGTGATAGGGTTTTAGATACTGTGCTGCGGTCAATATGACTGCGGCCGTCTGTGTGATGAAAAAAGATATTGACATATAAAATAAAACCTGATATAATAGTCACGTTCCGATCCTTGAAAATACTAGCTTCTCGAGGAGTTTTTTCGTGGGGATGATGGGGCGTGCTTATTTATTTTTAGAGGATTTTAAATTAAGTTTTCCGCAATCTACAGTCGATTAACTTGAAAATCGGCTCAGGATTTGTGAGAATATTTTTTATCTGGCAAGGAAAAAAGCCCAGGAATACTTTCGTATTACGAGTATTTTTGACGAAGTCAGATGGAAAATAGACCGCAAAGACCAGTTGATTTTCATGTTAGGAGACTATAGCATCTATAAACAAGGAGTTATCATTATGAACGATCACATTGAAAGTCCTGCCGTTATTCTTGACGAACGCCCAAAGGAAGAATGCGCCGTTTTAGGTGTAAGCATCAAGGAGGGTGACGCCATACCGCTAGCATATGCGGGTCTGGTGGCAATGCAGCACCGCGGACAGGAGGCGGCGGGTATGGCGATGGTCTATGAGGACGACATCAAGTACCACAAGGATATGGGGCTTGTCAACGAGGTGTTTAGCCGGGATGTGCTAAGCTCACTTACACCGTCAAAAATGGTCATCGGACACACCCGCTACTCCACCATGGGCAATAACAAAAAGGTCAACGCGGGACCCTTTTATAAGAGTATTCACACAGGGCGGATCGCCGCCACCCACAACGGTAATATCACCAACGCAAAGAATCTGCGCAAGCAATTGCGCGAAACAGGCGTGGCATTTAAAGGCAGCAGTGACAGCGAGGTTGTTGCTGCAACGATTGCCTCAGAGATTATGGCAGTCGACAACGAAAAGCTCCTTGGCAAGGCGAAATTGCCCCACAGTTCTGTGGTGGTTTCCGCTACGGTTCGTGCCGCGAACAAGCTTCGCGGGGCGTATTCCTTAATTATCGCAAGCGGGCGCGGGAGGCTCATCGCTTTGCGGGATCCCAGTGGGTTTCGCCCTCTGTGTATCGGCAAAAATGAAAACGGCTGTGCAATCGCTTCTGAGAGCTGTGCGTTGGACACCACAGGCTTCAAGCTTGTCCGCGACGTTCTGCCCGGTGAAGTTGTGGTCGTCGAAAACGGCGAAATCACCTTTGAGAAAGTAATTTTGGAAGATACCGGTAGAGAACACGGGCTTTGCATTTTCGAGTACGTGTATTTTGCCCGCCCCGATTCCGTCATTGACGGACTTTTGGTGCAGGAAGCACGAATCAACATCGGCAAAATCCTCGCGCGGGAGTGTCCTGTGGAGGCGGACATAGTCTGCGCAATCCCGGATTCCGGCAACGAAGCCGCCATGGGCTACAGTCAGGGTAGCGGCATCCCTCTAGTTATGGGTATTATGAAAAACCGTTATGTGGGCAGGAGTTTTATCTATCCCACGCAGCTGCAGCGGGAGGAGGCGGTACAGCTCAAGCTGAACACTATCTCCCAAAATGTGCGCGGCAAGCGCGTTGTCCTCGTGGACGATTCCCTTGTGCGAGGAACTACAGCAAAGATTGTGGTGGCGAATATGCGGGCGGCAGGAGCGAAATCGGTACATATGTGCGTTTCCTCACCCACTTATTGCAACACCTGTAACTTTGGTACAGATATTGGCGACCCCAATAACCTTATCGCAAACACCATGACCAAGGCGGAAATGTGCGAGTTTTTGGGGCTTGACAGCCTGCATTATCTGACCCTTGAGGGCTTGCAGGAGGCTTGCGCCAAAAGTGAGCGGAAGTTTTGCGCCGCCTGTTTCAGTGACGCGGCGGGGGAATTTTCCAGTAAGAAAGTTTTCGAGTAAGATCAGTCCTTATCCTTCAAAACTGAATATGCCCACCCCTTAGTTTCCTCGCGGCTAAGATGGTCGATAAGCTCCATCTGCTCAAGATAAAATTCCACAAGCCAGGATTTTTCCTGGTTCAGTCCTACAGGTTTTGCGTGGTCGCCGCGCATGGTGGAGTAGACGTTCCATACGCCGCGCTGAATGTTGTCCGCATAGGGTGCGGCGTTAAAACGGCTGAAAAAGCCGGCATTTTCCTCCCATTCAGACACATTCTGCTCCACCTCAAACCTGGAAAAGTTCTCCTTGAGGGCGTCTGAGGGGGCAAGCATGGACACTGTGGGTACAAGCCCGTCATTGGGAAGCCATGTGTGGTCAAGGGGTGTTCCGCCAAAAGTAACGTCTTTGAAATTGAAGCTGCCCATAATCCCCGCGCTCACGCGCAGTGGGGCGAACATCTCCTCTTCAACGGGGACACGGGTGCCGTTTTTGCCCTCCTGGGTGCCGTCTGCCGGATGCGAAAAATAGTAAATATTCGGCAAAGTGCGGATATGGTTGTTCAGGGACCACGCGCCGTGCAAAGTGAGGTCATAGTAGGCGTTATCCCGGGTCTGCGCCATCTTCAGCATATCACTCAACGACGACTGACCCGCCAACGGCTCGTTCAGGTCAATGCCAAAGAGTCCTAAAGCTCCCTGGGCAAGCTGTCCCAAGGGCGACTGCAACAGCTTGTCCAATAAGCCCACGGATGACTGGACGATGCCAACGCTAGTGAGCTCCAAGAGGGTTGTGCCGTTGTGGGGAGCGGTGAGTGCGGTTACGCTGAAAACCATGTCTTCCTGCCCGCCCATGAACAGCGGAGAGCAGTCCTCGGGAGTCCAGTGGCGCTCCTGCTCACTGCCGTAAGCCAAAAGCTCCGTCAGCATTCGTGCCGACGCGCCGCCGAAACTGTGTCCCACAAGGTTGATTTTTTGGACATTGCCCTGGTCGTCTGTTTTGCCCCAATCTGGTAGAAGAGGGATTGGATTTTCATTGCCGAATCGCTCGTGACCGAACTCCTGGGAATGGGCTTCTCCATAGTCCACCGTGGTGCCGGTGAGGGCGGCATACAGCTCGCAGGCGCGATCCCAGGCGCTCGCCGACGCACCCCCTGACGGAGCGACACAGGTGTAGCCTCTGTACTCCAACTCGTGGAGGAGGTCCCCCGCAGTGGAGCCCCAATAGGGCGCTCTGTCGCTGCTGACGATGTCCGTGCCGTAACCGTTCAGACCGTGAACAAACACGTATGGGTATGTGGTCGGCTCACGAAACGGTTGTGTTTTTTTGACGGCAATCCCCGCCGCAAGGGCGACACAAAGTACCGCCCCAAGGACTATTGCAAGAATTTTTATGAGTTTTTTGTTCATTGTTTTTCCGTTCTTGATTTGTTTGGCATTAGGAGTTTCAGAAAACCTTCCGCAAGCGCCCAACCGCTTCAGCGGTTTTTTCGGCGGTGTTGAATGCTGTCAGTCGGAAAAAGCCCTCACCGGCGGGACCAAAGCCGCTGCCCGGCGTACCAACTACCTGTGCATCATTTAACAGCGTGTCGAAAAGCTCCCAACTGCTCTGTCCATCGGGGGCTTTGAACCACACGTACGGGGAGTTTACCGCGCCCCAACAGCTCAGCCCCACGCCGCTCAGTGCATCAAAAATCGTGCGGGCGTTGTCCAAATAGTAGTCAATAGTTGCTTGGCACTGCGCCTTGCCCTCGGGGGAATACACCGCCTGGGCGGCTCGTTGGGTCACGTAGGAAACGCCGTTGAACTTGGTGGACTGGCGTCGTCCCCACATGGCGTTGAGGGACGCACCGTCCCGCTGCAACGCCTTGGGTACGACGGTATAGCCGCAGCGAACGCCGGTGAAACCCGCAGTTTTAGAGAAAGAACGAAACTCAATAGCACAGGTTTTGGCGCCGTCGATTTCATAAATAGAGCGTGGTTTGCCATCGGTGATGTACGCCTCGTACGCCGCGTCGTATAAGATAACGCTGCCGTGTTCTATAGCCCAGTCCACGAACTTTTGTAAGTCCGCCCTGTCAATTGCCGCGCCAGTGGGATTATTCGGGAAACACAGACAGAGTATATCCACGTGCTCATCGGGTAATTTAGGGAGAAAATCGTTTTCGGCAGTGCAGGTGAGATAAACGATTTTCGTCCAACGATTGCCCGCGAATTCGCCGCCGCGACCGCCCATGACGTTGGCGTCCACATAGACGGGATACACAGGGTCGCACACGCCCACAATGTTGTCTGTACCGAATAAATCGCCGATATTGGCGGTGTCGCTTTTCGCCCCGTCGTTGACAAAAATCTCGTCCTTATCAATGTCAATGCCGCGGTCTGTGAAGTCGTTTTTGAGGATTGCGTCAAGGAGAAAATCCTCGCCAAAAGCGGAGGGATAACCCCTGAAAGTGTCGGATTCCGCCATTTCAGCGACAGACGACTCCATCGCCTTTATTACGGCGGGGGGCAAAGGGCGGGTGACGTCGCCGATGCCAAGACTGATTACGTCCGCCTGTGGATTTGCGGCGCGAAAGGCGGCGGTTTTTTGGGCTATGTCGCGGAAAAGATAGCTCGCTTGGAGCTTTGCGAAGTTGGCGTTAATCTGCATTTTTTACTCCTTTTTTTAAGTGGAAAACGGTAGTCTGGAATGCGGCGGCGGATACTCATCATCTGCTTGTTTTGCGTCCGTATCCCGTGAACGCATTATACCATTTTTTGTGCCTAAAAGCAAGCTGTGGGAGAAGGTTTTAGCTTTTTTCAGACGCTCGCTCATTCCTCCCGCAAAAAATCATCCCAACAACTGTGCATTCACAGCCAATTGAACAACTTTGTCCCCCTGCCACAGCTTCAAGGTGTCACCTTTTTGCCCGACGTCGTACGAAAGAAATAGCAGGGACTTTCTGCCAACCGCGGTGACGGATTTCACTACAACGGGGCTTTCGCCGTCGATAGAGAAAAGCTCGCCGCCGCGCCAAAAACTCAAGCGCGTGTTTGCGGGCTTGTTCTCGTCCAATGGGTGGTGGAAAATCACCACGCCATCCCCCTGAGCTCTGAAGCTATGGACATATTCTGCTACACGTTCCCGCCGTTCCGGTCGCCCGTCCGGGATGCGCCAAAGCTCTCCGAATACCCTGCCGCCTTTGTCCGGCAGTACGCACCACAAATCCTCGCCGATAAGACTGACGCTCTGGGCGTTTTGCTGTATTTCCTTGCGCGGGGATAGGTTTTTTCCCTCTATGTCCTGATAGTAAACGTCGTAAAACGTCTGACTTTTCTCGCTTGTTTTCACCTTGCGCCGCACAAGTCCATAGAGCCTATAGCCGTCTTGAGAGAAGATAAAGCTCGTGTTTTTGTGTCCGTACTCTTTGGCGAGGGGCAAAACCTGAACGCCGCTGCCCTTGGTGGTAGTAACAATCAGGCATAGCTCCTGAGTTGCGACGCTCTTTAATAGCTCCTCACGCGCTTCCTCCAAAAGGGGAGCGTTGTTCTTGATGAAGTCGCTGATGTCGCGGGAACTGGTCTGGAACTTGCGCAATGAAACTGCCGCCCCTGCCGCGCCGTTCTGCCGCAGCGCCAAGGTATCCTCCACGGCGACAGTACACAGAGAAATAACCTCTCTGCCGTCCCAAACGCACAGCTCCCTTTGGAGGGTGAACAGCTCGTCGTCAAGCTCCTCCAAGCCCTCACGGAGTTTGTCCCGGGCGAGCTTTTCGTCATATTTCTCCAAAGCCTCGTCATATTTGGGATTCCAGTAGCCCAAAAATCCCAAAATGTTGAAATAGTCCTCTTTGTTCGGACGCACAAGCGCCGCATCATCTTCGACGTTGGTGTCTTTCAAAACGTCCCGCCAAGTGAGTTTATCCGTCTGCGCCGCCTTGTAAAAATAGAGGTTGCCGGCGGGTTTATATTCCGTCAGCATGGATGGCAGGGTTTCCTCGTCAATCCCTGCGGCAAGTTGGTTCGTGTAGTTCGAGCCGGCATCGGCAATGCACAACTCATTGTTTTTTCCCCGCAAATACACAAGCTGCGCTTTGTTTTTCCTTTCACCGCAGGCAAGAAAATGCCCTCTGGCATCGTTCTCCAATAAAAACGCATCCCCATCCATATTGCAGTACCAGAGTTGCTTGCCCTTTGTGTACCAAAAGTCGTTACCGTATCCGGGGAGAAAAAGCTCGGTGATGTTCTCAGCGAGTTTTCGGCGGGTTTTGCCCTTGTCGCTGTACAGCAAAAGCTCAGATGCAGCCCGCTGATTTTTGCTCTTCACAAAAACCCTGTCGCCCCGGGCGTTTGCCACAAGCCAATTTTCAACGTCGTGGACGATAAAAACAGGCTCTTTCCCGCTCTCCATGCGGTAAAGGTCAAAGGTGTTGCCCCTTGCCGCGGGAGCGGTAAACCACATTGTCTTGCCGTCGGTGCTAGTGGTTTTCACACTGTCCGCCGTCATTTCCAGGGTGAATGTTCTTTTGCCGTCGCTGTAGTGAATCGAGCCGTCGCGCAGGAAAAACTCGCCGCGAATGGCGGGAACGTCGCGGGTGTACAGCCCATAGATGAAAAGCCCACCCCAAAGCGATCCCGCCATGACAAGACACAGCAAAATCCACGCGAATATTCGGCGGGTTTTCCACTTTCCCGTGTAATTGAGAGTTTCCTTTGTGTTCATATCGCCTTTTTCAAGGATTCGCCCATGGCAATCGCTTCCTCACGGGCGGCACCGGCAAAGTCCTGTGTGCCCGCCTTTTGCCATGCGCAAAGTATGGCGCGTGAGGAGTTGACAATCGCGCCGCGGCCGTCCTTGTCGAAAGCGCCGGCGATGTCACTCGCCGCGCCCCCTTGGGCACCGTAGCCGGGAACCAGGAAGAATGTGTGGGGCAGGCGCTCGCGCAGTTGGGCAAGCTGCTTGGGGTATGTCGCCCCAACTACCGCGCCAACGGTTGAATAACCGAATTCCCCGCGTGTTTTTTCGCCCCACCTCTCGCAGTAGTCCCCCATGGCGGCATAGAGGGGCTTGCCCTCCAGTGACAAATCCTGCAGCTCACCCGAGGAGGGGTTGGAGGTTTTGCACAGGACAAAGATATCCTTACCGGTGTTTAGGCAGGGTTCGATGCAGTCGCTGCCCAAGTAGCCATTGACGGTTAGGGCGTCCGCGCCAAAGGGGGTGAACGTCGTGCCGTTGATATCCACTTGACCTAAGTGGGCGTCGGCGTAGGCGGACATTGTGGAGCCGATATCGTTGCGTTTGCCGTCTGTGATGACATAAAGTCCCGCGCTTTTGGCGTAGCTGATGGTTTCCTCCAGAGTGCGAACACCCTCCCAACCGAAGCGCTCGTAGTATGCGCACTGGGGCTTGACGGCGGGAACGATGTCCGCCAGAGCGTCAATGAGTGCCTTGTTGTAGTCCAAAATCGCAAGAGCAGCGGCACGGGGGGTATTGCCGTGCTTGGCGAAATAGTCCGCCTTGAAGCTCTGGGGGATGTACTCCAACATGGGGTCCAGTCCCGGCACAATGGGATTGCCTGTCTGGGCGATTTTTTTGATCAGTGAGTCCATTTTCTCTCCTTTTTACTACTGGCGATGTTGAAAAACTAGATTTTGTTTTTATTAACGAGAGATTTTTTCGTCAGATTAAACAAAAAACGCAAGAAATACTTTGTGTATTAATGAGTTTTTTGTGACATATGACGGAAAAATATTCGATAATAAAGATGAAAGACAGATTTTCAACAAGCCCACACTAGCATATTATACCATTTTTTTGCGGAATTTTCTAGTGTTGAAATGTTGGAGAAAAAAATTGCCCACATTTGCCCCATTTTGTTCAAAATTCCGCTCTCCACGAATTGACATTTTACGCGGTATTTGGTATAATAGGACTGTAAAAACCCGATATTTAGATTTTAGTTCGTGTTTCAGATAAACCAAGAATCTACTTTCTTCAATCGAACACCCAAAAGCAAGGTGATATGATGTTCCAGCACATAACAGAAAACTATCGCCGCCTTTTGGACGGGATTGAGGAAGTCTGCGCAAAGGCGGGGCGAAATCCCTCCGAGATTCGCTTGATGGCGGTTACGAAAACCGTTCCCCCTGAAGCGATCAACCACGCTATTTCTTTAGGCATTGACCTCATCGGAGAAAACCGCGTCCAGGAGCTGTGCGGAAAACTGCCTCACCTTAACCTTGATGGCGTGGAAATTCATCTCATCGGGCATCTTCAGAGCAACAAGGTACGGCAAGTCGTGGGACTTGTTCAGTGCATACAGTCCGTGGACAGCGTGAAAATTGCGGTGGAAATCAGCAAGCGCAGTGTGGGTATGCAGTCGGTGCTGTTGGAGTTGAATATCGGCGACCAAGACAGCAAATTCGGTTTTTCCGCGGAAAACATCCAGGAAGCCGCAAAGGAAATAGCACTTTTGCCCAACTTGAGCATTGACGGCTTGATGACCATCCCGCCATATTCTCGAGACAGCAGGGAAAACCTTGAGAACTTTTGGGCGGCAAAGCGCATTTTTGAGGAGATTCGGCAGAAAATACCAACAATGAAGATCCTATCCATGGGCATGAGTTCCGATTTCAAGGAGGCTATTGCCGCAGGTTCAACCCTAATTCGTGTCGGTTCATCACTGTTTGGTGAGCGAGTATATTAAAGGAGGACAACATGAGAAGAACTTATGACGATGAAAAACCTTATTCTTTTCCCGAGGACGAAAACAAGGCGGAGAACGAGGATGAGGCTTTGGAAGATGAAGAAAACGCTCCTGAGGTGAGGGGCATCAGAGGCTTCTTCAACGACTTTTTAGGCACCAAGTTTGGCGTTGATAGGGAAGCGCCGCCACCGCCTGAGAAGCCCCCGGTAATGCAAGAAGTGCCGCCTGTGCCGCAAGTGTCCCCCGCAGTACCCCCGGTAGATAGCACAATAAATACCACTTGGAATAAACCAGTAAAAAATCCTCAGCCCAAACCCCAACCAAAAGGAGTTAGAGATATGACTGCACTTAACTCAGATATCCCCAACGTACAGCTGCATTCCCTGAATAGAGCGGATGTTGATGAAATCAACGAAGTTGTTAACATGATGCGTGCCAACATTGTTGTGATGCTCAATCTTGAGTATTGCAGCGGCGGAGATTGCGACAAGATTATCACTTTCCTCAGCGGCGCGGCTTGCTTCCAGCAAGGTGTTGTCAAGAGGCACGGGAAGCGCATATATGTCTTTGCGCCGCCCAATATGGATATTGGCACCAATATTGAAGAAGACTTTGACTTTAGCAGCGGGAATTACGATTAGAGCCTATATTCACTGTCTGTTAATTAACGAAACGGGAGTGCGACAATGCTTGAGCCTAAGGACATTAGAACACAGCGTTTTTTGACTGTGCGGCAAGGCTATAAAACTGAGGACGTGGATGCGTTTTTGCTAAAGACTGCCGACGAGTTTTTAAAAAAGCAAGAAGAGCTTGCAGCCTTAAAACAGGTTGCGGGAGAGGTTGCTGTCGCTCTTAACGAGGCGACGGCAAAGATTCAGGCGTTTGAAAGCGAGAGAGATTCAATCAGCCGCGCTGTTGCAAAGGCGCAGATTATGGCGGATAAAATCATGGAGGACGCCACGAAAACAGTGGAGGAAACCATTGCCTCTGCCGATAAAAACGCCCAAGAAACAATCAAAGAAGCGCAGTTTCAGGCAGACGAGAAAATTCGCCGTGCCACAGCCGACGCCCAAGACCGCTTGATTCAGGTAAAGGAATTGGCGCAAAAGATTGAAAAGGCCGCCAACGAAAAGGCGGAGCAAATCGAGCGTGAAGCCGAGGAAAGAGCCTATGCGGCGCTCCACAGTATTGAATCACAACGGGCGGCGATTCGCCTTGAGGTGGACGAGCTGAATGCACTTTCTTCCCGTTTCAAACTGGATATGATTAATTCATACGAAAAACAGCTGCGCCTACTGCGGCACTTGCCCAACGAGATTGCAATTGAGATGGCGAAAACTCCTGATACGATACATATCCCGCCGGATAGCCCTCCAAAGGCAATCACCGAACCTGTCACCCAACAGTCACCGCCTAAAACACAACCCAAACCCGAGCCGCCCTCTGAGCAATCCGCTCCCGAGGAGGAGCAGTCCCACGATTCCAAAGAAACTCCCACTCCCGCACCAGTTCCCAAACCCAAGGATGACGAGCGGTTTTCGGGCTACTTTGGGGAAAGCTAAAAGCGGACGGATTTTATTCAACCCTGTAAATGCCTTGCAAAAGGAGCAAAAATGGCAGGAGAAAAAATACAGGCAAACGTCCTGAGCACCCGCATTTTGCCCAACGCGGACAGGGCATTCCTAAAGGCGATCGGCGCGAAAACCGATGGGTCGGAGCGTTCGTTAGGCTTTTTTACCTGCGACAGTGACGACGTCGCCTACAGCGCCATAGACGAAGCCACAAAAAAAGCCCGCGTGCGTGTACTATACGCCAAAAGTATGTACGCAGGGGCAGGGAATGCCTCCACTGCTTTGGCGGGGGAGTTCTTTGGTGTACTTGCGGGGGACAGTCCCGACGAAGTTCGCAGCGGCTTAGACGCGGTCATCGCCTATGTTGCCCAAGACGCGGCGTTCTACAGCGCAAACGACGAGGGTAGTATCTGTTACTTTGCCCATTGTATCCCCTCCACGGGGACATACCTCTCCCAAGTTGCGGGCATCCGCCCAGGAGAGGCGTTGGCATACCTCATCGCCCCGCCCCTGGAAGCGATGGCGGGAATGGACGCGGCTTTGAAAGCCGCCAACGTGAACTTGTGTGTGCTTTGGGGACCGCCCAGTGAAACCAATTTCGGCGGCGGTTTGCTCACCGGCGACCAAGCCGCCTGCCGCGCCGCCTGCGACGCTTTCGCGGAAATGGTAAAGGAGATTGCCCGTGTACCATTGGGGTGAGGCGGCAAGATGTAACAGATTTTCAAGTTAATCGACTATATAGTCGCCTAACATAAAAATCAACTGGTCTTTGCGGTTTATTTTCCATCTGACGTCGTCAAAAATGCTCGTAATACGAAAGTATTTCTGCGCTTTTTTCCTTGCCAGACGAAAAATATTATCGCAAATCCTGAGCCGATTTTAAAGTTCATCGACTATAACATCCGCCCCAACTTCAAAACCCCCACCTGGGTTTTTCCGTCAACAATTTCGCCGCGATGAACCATTTCTACCGCGGTTTTTAGGGGAATACGCACAAGTTCAACAAATTCTCCGGCATCCAGTTGCTGTTTGCCCTGCGTAAGTTCAAAGGCGGCGAAGATATGTATCACCTCGGAGCAGTATCCGGGGGTGGGGTAGAATTTACCCAAATCCAGTGTTCTTGCGGCGGTGCAGCCCGTTTCCTCCTTAAGCTCACGCAAACCCGCCGCCAGGGGATCCTCTCCCTTTTCCAATTTCCCCGCAGGTAACTCAAGGACGGTTTGCCCCAAGGCATAGCGGTACTGCCGCACGAAAATCAGCTCATTATTTTCATCCAACGGCGCGATGACCACGCCCCCGGGATGCCCCACCACCTCGCGGCTCGTCATGTTGCCGTCGGGCAAGCGCACCTCGTCCTTGTGGACGGAAAAAACGACGCCGCTAAAAATCTCCTGCCGGGCGAGAGTGTGTTCCGTTAAGTCCATGCGCCTACCCCGCTTTCTTTTTTTTGCTGTAGCCATTTTTCGCGGAAGTTTTCTTCAGCTCGGGGCGCTCCTCTTCAAAACCGCAGTCGTCGGCTAGGCACTTCGCCATCGCTCCCTTATTTTGGAAAAATAACGCCTTGCCGCATTTCGGACAGCGTTCCTTACCCAAAGGTTCGTTCCATGTGGCGAAATTACAGCCCTCATTTTTAGGCTTCCAGTTTTCGCAGCCAAAGAACTCCTTACCTCTTTTGCTAGTGCGTTGGAGTATCATGCCGCCGCATTTGGGGCAGTCGATGCCCGTTTCCACGCGGGGGGGCTTGATGGGCTTTGCAAAATCGCATTCAGGATAAGCGGAACAAGACAAAAATGGTCCAAAACGCCCGTGTTTGCGAATTAACAACCGCCCGCACTTCTCGCAAGGGATATCGGTTTTGTCCTCCTCAAGGAGGATTTTCACGTCCTTCATCTCATCTTTTGCCTTAGTCAACGTCGCCATAAAGTTGTCGTAAAAGCCCTCAAGCATGGCGGGGTAGGTTTCGTGTCCCAACGCAATCTCGTCCAGGTTGCTCTCCATTCCTGCGGTAAATTTGAGGTCGACAATGTTTGGGAAACGCTCTTTCAACAGACGTGTGCTCACCTCTCCCGCCTCCGTGGGGTGTAGCGCCTTGCTCTGGCGGACGACGTACCCCCGCTTTTGGATAGTTCCCATAACCGTGGCATAGGTGCTCGGACGCCCGATGCCGTTCTCCTCCAATGCCTTGATTAGGCTCGCTTCTGTGTAGCGGGCAGGGGGTTCGGTAAAGTGTTGGGCAGGCAAAAGCTCCTTGCACTTAACAATCTCTCCGCCGCTTAGAGGCGGCAGCATCTTCCCGCTCTCCTCGGAATTTTCGGGCAGTCCGTAAAGGCAGGTAAAGCCGTCGAACTTAATCTCATAGCCGCTGGCGTTAAACAGGACGTATTTGTCCTTAATTTCCCCCTGTGTGGCAGCAATCTCTGCTCTTACTGTGTTTTGCAGGCATTCCGCCATTTGGGACGCCATAAATCTGCGCCAAATCAGGGTGTATAGCTTGAGTTGGTCGGGAGTCAGGGATTTTTTTATGCTTTCAGGGGTGCGGGCGGGGTTACTGGGGCGGATTGCCTCGTGCCCGTCCTGCGCCCCCTTGCGTGTCTTGAATACGCGAGGTTTTGAGGGGAGATATTTCTCGCCGTAGGTGTCGCGGATGAAACTGGCGGAAGCGTCTATTGCCTCAGCGGAAATGCGCAGGGAATCCGTACGCATATAGGTAATCAGACCCGTACTGCCAAGACCCGCAAGGTCAATGCCCTCATAGAGCTCCTGGGCGATTCGCATGGTTCTTTGGGACTGGAAGCCCAACTTTGCCGACGCGTCCTGTTGCAGTGTGGAGGTGATAAAAGGCGGGGCAGGCTGCTTTTTGCGCGTGCCTTTTTTCACTGAACGGACAAGATAATCCGCACCCTCAAGCCGCGCCAAATAGCTGTCGGTCTGTTCTTTAGACGTCAGTTTCACCTTGCCCGTTTCGTCTCCGACAAAAGCGGCGGTGAACATCCTTTTGCCCGCGCTGATTAGTTTTGCGTCCAAGCTCCAATATTCCTGGGGTATAAAGGCGCGTATCTCCTCCTCACGATCCACAATCATACGCACAGCGACGGACTGCACTCTCCCGGCGGACAAGCCGCGGCGGATTTTTGAGGCGACAAAGGGAGAGAGCTTATAGCCCACGATACGGTCGAGCAAACGCCGTCCCTGTTGGGCGTTGACCAAATCCATGTCCAGACCCCGGAGACTTTCCATTCCCATCTGAACACCCGAGCGTGTAATCTCGTTAAAACTCACTCGCCGGCGCTCCTCATCAGGCATCTCAAAGATCTCCGCCAAGTGCCAGGCGATCGCCTCTCCCTCGCGGTCAGGGTCCATGGCAAGGTAGGTGCACTCGGCTTTTTTCACAAGCTTTTTCAGTTCCGCCACGCGCTTTTCCTTGTCCTCTGGGATGACATATTTTGGAACAAACCCCTTTTTAATGTCGATTGCCAAACCGCCGCCCTTTACGGGCAAATCCCGGACGTGACCATAGGAGGCGGCGACCTCGTATTCATTACCAAGGTATTTGGTGATTGTTTTCGCTTTTGCAGGTGACTCAACGATTACTAATTTCATGTATTACTCCTTACATTAGATTTTGCGTAGTGTCAATACGCCCCAGTATTTAGATATTAAACAATATCCGCGCGTGGGTTGCATCTCCCGCTATTGCCAAGAGTTGGTTAGAACCCTTTTTAATTTTAACATCCTCAAAGATAAATATTCCGCTGCCCTCAAGGACGGCAATTTCTTTCCCCTCCAAGGAAAGACTCACCTTTGGTTCGTTGGAATAGGCAACCACACGTTTGGGATTGTCCTTATCAAAGGCACAGATACGCACAAAACTTGGCAATGCAGGCATTTGTGAGTGTTGTTCGCCCTCGTCGGTTTCGGGGCGCTTCATGGGCGTCCACAGGGAGCGCAGGAGGAAGTAGTTGTCCTCAAGCTCGTTGTTGTTGTCAAGGAGTGCTTTTTTCTCAGCGTCCTCATGATATAAGCTCGCCGCGCCCAAGGTGATGAGCCAGGGACGTTCCCGCAGCACGGCGGCTAAGGGGATGTCAAACACGCCGTCCTCTTGTATCAACGCCACAGGGAGCTTGGGCTTTTTCTCCCGCAGCTTGTCAAGCAACACAATGTCGTTTTGACCCGTAACACTCACTGCCGCAATGTCTGCGGGGAACTCCGCCATGTTCATAAACTCGTCCAGCGTTCCCTTGAGGACGATGAGCCTGTCTGCGTCGGCGTGGCGAATCAGGTCGCACAGAGAACGCACGGCGCTGTCGTCGCGATCGTTCTCCACCACATAACCCACAACACTGGGATTGTTGCACAGCCGATACACAATGCGTTTTGCCGCCTCCATGGCGTCCTTGCGTTCAATATATGCCCGAAGACCGGGCAGGGTTTGGAAGCAGCGCAAGCCTACCGAGTCACAGCGGCTGTAAAATTCATCCGTTTCGGGTGCGCCAGTGAGCAGGAGGGTGTCCACCCCCAACTCGCCGATGAGGGGCAGCTCCTTTTCCCAGGGCAAGCCCTTGCCGTGCCGCGGTGTTTTGCGTACTATACCCCTGGTGGGGACAAGTGTTTTGTTCCACAGCAAGCCATCAGAGGAGAGCTTAAATTCCCGCACACCGAAGCGCACATCCACAGTGTCAAGATGGCTCCTGTCACGCCCTGTGAGTATTGCGCGTAAGGAATACAAAAACGGGTCGCCGGGAGTCCAGTAGCGCGGACGGGGTATGGCGAATTCCGCCGCGGGGACGTTTACGGGCACGGACACATTTGGTCCGCCGATTGCGAATGAGATTTTCTGTCCTTCCTCGGGATTGAGCACTGCGGCGATGGTCTTGACTTTCACCGCGCCTTTGTCCATCATCTCGCTTGATACATGAATTCCGCCAACGCCTTTGGAGTCAAAGGAAAAGTGACTGCGCGGGACGACATACACGCTGATTTTTCGCTGAAAACCGCCGATGCTCTCGTCCCCATTGCCCTTGAAACGAAACGCCGCTTGTATTGGTCTGCCCGCCCGGTGATACGCCGTCAGGTCGATGGTGTAGACACCGTTTGCCCGCAGCCTTTCCACTTCACGTCCTCCCACAAAAAGGCGGCAGTTCGCTTCAGGGTTTTCCACCTGGAGATATACCCGCTCATCTGTCATCCGCTCTATCCTCAGAGCCTTACAGTACCAATAGCGCGGCGGAAATCCCTCCTCAGGGACGTGTGGCAGTTCAATCTCCTGCCAAGAGCTATCGCGAAAACGCGGCGGTTTGCCGCCGCGGGTATCCCCCGCAAGATAGAACCACCGCTCATTAAAATTTGTGACAGACCGCATAGAAATCTCCAATCATTGGCAAAATCGCTGAAACACACCAACTTTGGCGTGCCTTTTCGGCACACCCCCTATTAGGATAACATAATTTATGGAAAAATGCAAGGACAGGCTCTGATTTTAATTTTTACATCAAAGATTGTATTGAAAAAATCCCCAAAACGTGGTATACTTTAATGTATACAAAGCGACAGGATACAAAGATGACTAACTTAAAAATCAGCTATCGTTTCAAGAACAGGCAGCTTTTGCGCACTGCCCTGAGCCACAGCTCTTACGCCCACGAGTGCGGCGACGGGCGAAACAACAACGAGCGTTTTGAGTTCCTCGGGGACTCGCTTTTGGGTTTTTTGAGTGCGGAATATTTCTACACGAGCTTTCCCAAACTCAGCGAAGGTGAACTCACGAAAAAGCGCGCCGCCGCCGTCTGTGAGGGGGCTTTGAGCAGCTATGCCCAGAGCATAAATTTAGGGACTGAAATCCTACTTGGCAAGGGCGAAGAAGCGACAGGCGGGCGTGAGCGGGCGTCTATCCTTTCCGATGCTTTTGAGGCGTTGTTGTCGGCTATTTATCTTGATGCGGGCAGTATTGACTGTGTGCGAGAATTTCTTGTGCCGTTTTTGCGCAACGAAAAATTCGCTCAGGCAGGGGCAAAGGACAACAAGACACAGCTTCAGGAGTTGGTACAGCGCCGCCCTGGACTTGCCCCTGAATATGTGCTGATTAGCCAGGAGGGACCTGCCCACGAAAAACTGTTCACCACTGCTGTTTTTGTGGACGGCATAGAGGTGGGGCGCGGCGTGGATTACAGCAAAAAACGCTCCGAGCAGGCGGCGGCGGAAAAGGCGTTGGCGCGGTTGCAGAAATAAGGTCTATTGAAAGGCTAACTATGTCAATAAAAATCATCGGCATTGTAGGTTGTACAGGGACTGGAAAAACGCGCTTGGGCGTGGAGTTTGCCAAAGAAATGAACGGCGAGGTGATATCCTGCGACTCCATGCAGGTCTATGAGGGTATGCCCATCGCCACCAATCAACCCGACGAGGAGGAACGCGGCGGGATCCCGCACCACCTAATCGGATTTCTGTCCCCCTGGTGCCAGTACAGCGTTGCTGATTTTTGCGCCGACGCTCACAGGGTAATCGCTGACATTCACAGGCGGTGCAAGCTGCCGGTTATTGTCGGAGGTACGGGGCTTTATTATAAGGCGTTAACGGAAAATCTGCAATTTGCGCAGAGTGAAAAAAACGCTGTATCCCGCGAAAAATTGCTCCGCGAGGTGGAAAAAGACGGTGGCGCGGCGATGCTCAAAAAACTGACGGTGCTTGACCCTCTATGCGCTGAACGCTTGAAAGTAGGCGGTCGGCGGCGTATTGTCCGCGCCTGGGAACGCTACCTGACCACAGGGCTTACCCCCACCGCCCACGACGAATTTTCCCGCTCTGTGCCGTCGCCCTACAGTGTGCGGACAATTGGACTTGATTACAGCGACAGGGAGAAGCTGAACGCCAACCTTGACGCGCGGGTAGAGGAGATGATAGCGCGGGGGTTGTGGGAGGAAGCGCAAAGTTTTTTTGAGCAACAGTCCTCCACGGCGCGCCAGGCGATTGGACACAAAGAACTGTTCCCCGCCATGCGCGGCGAGATCAGTAAGGAAGAGGCAATAGACAACCTGAAACGCGCCACACGCCAATACGCAAAACGCCAACGGACGTGGTTTCGCAGGCAGGTGGCGGAAGTTGAATGGCGTGCGGTGGATTAGCGGGCGTCGTGTTGACACGGCGCAAAATGTACAGCTTTATGGTTAAACAGAAAGTAAACCCGCATCCAAAACAAAACCCGAGCCGGTAATATACCTCGCCCTGTCTGAAGCCAAATAAAGCACCATGTGGCTCACGTCTTCGCACTCGACCCAAGGCACAGGCAGGAGATTGCCAGCGCTTGCCTCGGCGATTTCTATGGGTGTCTTGCCCTCAAGAGCGGCAAGTCCGTCGTTCATGGGGGTGTTCACTCCCGTTGGGTGTATCGACACCACGCGAATGCCGAAAGGCGCAAGCTCAATCGCCCAGGACTTTGTAAGTCCCGTCAATCCCCATTTTGACGCCACA
>Ga0099364_10002403_pt1 | contig 29879 bp, 31 predicted proteins | sample TergutTh196P3_FD_73070 | JGI IMG/M metagenome (GOLD analysis project Ga0099364, IMG submission 73070) | Microcerotermes parvus P3 segment gut microbial communities from Pointe-Noire, Republic of the Congo - Th196 P3 | ecosystem: Host-associated > Arthropoda: Insects > Digestive system > Gut ...
ATATGAGAAATGGTGTGGAAATAATTGATTCGTATTCGCCGTTTCGCAATCAACTGTTTGGCGTTCCCGGCGGAGGCAAGCAGGGAAGTATTTCGTTATCGTTAAATAACAATCTTGAGGCAAAAATACGGTCGAATCAAGATTCGACCGGACTTAAGAAAATCAGTTTAATTGATAACTTATCCTACAATATATCCTATAATATGGCAGCAGATTCCATGAATTGGAGTAGTTCGAGGGTTGCGCTCCGGTTGAAACTTTCAAAAAGTTATACATTAAATCTGAATTTAGATCTGGAAACGTATATTTATGCGTATGATGAGAACTCCCAACGAGCATATCAGATCAACACCCCACGCTGGGAAGTAGGGAAAGGGCTCGGACGGTTACGATCGACCGGCACTAATTTTTCATATACCTTCAACAACAATTCCATTAAAAATGGCATGAATAGTATCAGAAGTTTATTTGGAAGAGGTGGCATAGCAGACGAAAACAGTTCCTCCATCAATCCGTCGGACGATTGGGATGAAGACGATCAATCACCCAATCCCATGCTAAACACCCAAACATCCACAACCCGCCTGAAAAGTTCGAACAGAGATCAATCAGGCGAATACGATGACGATGGCTATTACAACGCAACCATTCCCTGGAGTTTTTCGATCAGTTACGGAATGAATTTAGGATACGGAACTTTCAATCCGGAGAAAATGGAATATGATTATATATTGCGACATACGTTGAGCTTTAACGGGAATATACAGCCTACCTCCAAATGGCGGCTTACCTTCAGCGGCAGCTATGATTTCGACCAGAAGAAAATCCCTTACCTGGCGCTCAATGTGTCGCGCGAACTGCATTGCTTCCAGATGTCGGCAAACATTGTTCCTGTCGGATACCGCAAATCCTACATGTTTTCGATTGCCGTCAGTTCATCTCTGCTCAAAGACCTAAAATATAATCAGAGCAGCAACTACTGGAACGGGCTGAGTTGGTATTAATCCGTAACTCTGCATTTTTTCAGGGATTCATTTGCTTAAAGTGTTGATTAAGAATTACATGCTAAATAATATAGACAACCTAAATAGGTCGTCTATTAAATTCACATAAGTTTCTGATATTTAGGATAATATTGGAAATAGCTACCTAATTTTTGCGGAGTTATGGTTTAATTGTCTCCGGAATAGAAACACATAATAGTTTATTGTGTAATACTTACTGTAAAAACAATTTATTTAACTTATAAATAAGTAAAAAAGTCGATAAAACTCTCTCGTTCATTTCGATACCATGTTTTTTCCCTTTTTTTCTTTTTTTCAAAAAAAATGATTTACTTTGCATAATTTTACAGAAAGTGCTATTAACTTATCTTGAACTAAAAAGAATAAAAAGATGAAAATGAAAAGCAAAAACAGAGTCGGGCTTCCATTCATTGTGATGGCGGCGATGCTGGTGATTACCGGTATGGAATCAAAAGCGCAGGACTGGCCTCAATGGCGGGGTGCAGGGCGCGATGGCGTCTCGAGAGAGACAGGCCTCAATTTGGACTGGACGGCAAGCAAGCCGCCTCTTATTTGGACGTTCAGAGAGGCAGGCGCCGGATATTCAGCCTCCACTATAGTCGGAACCACCCTCTATTCTCAAGGAGCCGCTGAGGGCAATGATTTTGCGTTCGCTCTGGATACGAGGACCGGCAATCTGAAATGGAAGCAAATACTTGGCAGTGAGTTTCTCGAAGAGCGCGGCAACGGCCCTCGAGGTTCGGTTACGGTTGACGGTGATAAACTCTATCTTATCCGCGGTGGCGGACAGATACATTGCCTTTTGGCTGTTGATGGCCAGGAAATCTGGCAGAAAGATCTTATTGAAGAGCTTAGTAGCAGACGGGCTTTTTGGGGATACAGCGAGTCGCCTTTAGTTGACGGCAATCTCGTTATCTGTTCGCCTGGAGGCGAACAGGGAACCATGGTGGCATTCGACAAGAATACCGGCGAAATCGCGTGGAGATCAACGGGATGGACAGATGCCGGAGCAAATTATCCTTCCCCCATAGTTGCCGAGATTGAGGGAGTACGGCAGTATATCCAAGTGTCAAACATTGGCGTAGGTGGTGTGCGGGCAAGCGACGGTAAACTGCTATGGAGAGTCGAGATTGCCGGCATCAGAAGCGCAAACGCCGTAATCCCGACCCCAATTTGTTTCGGTAACATTGTTTACGTAACGGCGGGGTATAATGCGGGCTGTACTGCGCTCCGAATCATCCGAACGGGCGATGACTTTCATACTGAAACCGTTTATACCAACAGAAACATGTCCAACCATCATGGCGGAGTAATCCTTTTGGATGGGTATATTTATGGCTTTTCGGAGGCTCCCGGCTGGATGTGTCAAAATCTGATGACCGGCGAGACGGTTTGGAGTCGAAGGGTAAGTGGTGTCGGCAAAGGATCGGTTGTCGCTGTCAACGACCGCTTGATCTTGCTTGACGAACGGACAGGGTTGGTTACTGTCGTAGCAGCCTCACCGGATGGTTGGATGGAATTCGGCAGGATGGAAATACCCTAACGGACAGAGGTCGAGTCAATGGACAATATGGTATGGGCGCATCCTGTCGTTGCCGATGGCAAGCTTTTCATAAGGGATCATGACCTGCTATTCTGCTTTGATTTGAAAAGATAGCAGCAATGTAAAGTAACGTTGAGTTACTTTTTCAGTCCGCGTTACCTTATAACCAATTGGCCGTTGTCGTGCGACACAATCTTGTCGCTTTCGTCGCTGCGGAACAGGATTACATTGGCTGCCGTTGCGTCGCTTATGACAATAACACCGCTTGCTGTTGCGGTCTGTACCCACGTCTCCATACTAACTGCAGGCAGAGCGATGCCGTTACCGTCCGCCCCTGTGCCGAGTGTTATGTATCGCTCATTGGCAAGATAGAGATTGCTATGGGGTGTATCAACACCTGGCCCTCTTGTATTATCCTTTATAACCGCCGTGCCGCCAAGGTTCAATGTGCGGTCGCCATCTGTCATCGCTAATGTGACGCTGGCGCCTCCGAAAGCGACGCCGCCGCCGACTTTCGCTTCGTTACCGCTGATTGTGCCACCGGCCATTGTGAAGACGCTGCCAGTCCCGCCAAAATAGACGCCGCCCCCAACTTTCGCTTCGTTATCGCTGATTGTGCCGCCGGTCATCGTGAAGACACTGTTAGTCCCTCCGAAATAAATGCCTCCTCCGGTTTGAGCGGCATTGCCGCTGACTGTACCGCCGGTCATCGTGAAGACGCTGCTACCGGAAGCATAAATGCCGGCGCCTATGTTATAGAGACAGGAGTTATCTCTTATGGCTCCGCCGGTCATTATGAGCGTACCGCTGCTGACAGTTACGCCGGACCCATAGGTGTTGTCATTGTTATTGTTTTGAATAACCGCTCCGTTGTTTATGGTAAGCGTGCCGCGGTTGCCAACTCTTACGAGTGCGCCGCTATTGACGACAACAGGGCTATTACCGTCAATAATAATATTTTCCAAAATGAGTTTCGCATCGCCTCCTACTACAATGATAGAGCCAGTGAGTTCCTCGGTTCGCATCAGGGTGCGGATTGTAGCATCGCTCGTTATGGTAAGCGCATAATTTGCGTTTGTAATGCTAAGAGCGCCGGTAATATCAAAACTCGCGTCGACGACGATGGTTGTATTTTCGGTTGCGCTGTCGTTAAATTCTTTGATCGCAGCTTGTAAATTAGCGAAGTTACTGACACTGATCTCTATTGCATAGAGCGGCAGATTAAGAATTATCGCCGTCATTATTAGCAAGATACGATTCCTGTTGCAGGCGGTTTTAAGAAGATGTTTTTTGTTTTCCATATTGTTATATTTTTCATTATTATGGGCACTTCTAATAATACTTTTTTTATATTTGGTTTTTTACAAAGAGCCGAAGTGCGGTTAAAACTCTCCGAAAAAACGCTGTAAACTTAATCATTATTTAATCATAAACCAACTGTTTTTTTGAAAATTTCATCTGTCTTTCATCGCAACAATCTATTAATCAATATATTGATTTGGTTTATATCAACCTTTTTATCGGCAAAAGATTTAATCTCACAATTTGCTCATAGCGGCACATACTGTACGCCAAATTTATCAACCCGATGATCCCTTTGGCTCGCATCAAACCAATAGAGCGTATGTAAAAATCATTATAAGGCTTACAGCCCGCTTTGCCCGTCTTGGTTTGATTGAGAAGATGATTTTCAAGCAAGCAACGGAACATTTCAAAATCAATCACTTTGTGCAATTTCTCTAACGGATTGCCAGGTTTGGATAACTTAGAGCAGGTCGCCCCTTTGTCAAACAAGCCCACCATACCGGTTTGTTTGTAACGTACATGTTTCATCATGTTGGCAGTATTGAAATTAGAACGCAAAGATAAGAATAAATTTTTTGAATATCAAAACATTAATTATTAGAAGTGCCCTTTTGATAAAAAAGTTGTACTTTTGTAGTGTTTTAGACAACAAAAAATATATGGAACCGAAGATAAATATTGGGTGTTCTCACAGAACAATGACAGAATACAATAGAAGTAGCAACGAAACGTGTTGTTATCCGTCTCCCTTGTCGTTTCTTACTCCATGATACTGTTGTAGGGCGAACTTGTGCAGGTCGTCACGTAAGCAAAGCTTGTCAAACGATTTACAGCCTGCTTTCAAGTCAACTTCCCTGAATTGCATCCGGTTGAGGTCGACTAATTCAAACTCGTACCTGTCGCCGGTCTTCCCAAACAAAATATTCCCCGGCGAATAGTCTTTGTGAAAGACGCCTTTCTGATGTATATCGGCTGTAAACTGGACAAAGTCTCTTAAAACCGGATAGGCTTCGGGCATGTCCGGCGAATGTATCAGTTCCCTGATTTCTCGACGAAAACGGCTTTTCAAAGAAACTAAAAAACTGTTGAATAGCCGTCCGTACTTTTTAATTTCTATATAGGCAACAGGCTTTGGTGTCGGAATCCCTTTATCAAGCAACTTGCTTGCATATTGGTACGACCGTTCGGCTTTCGAGGCACGCAGTACGGAATATGCGACTTTATTGATGAAATGGGGTGTCTTGAACGATTTAACCGCCAGTTCCAATCCATGTTGCTCAAAAATTTTCAATTCGTTGCGGGCTTTGAAGATCGTTTCTCCTTCGGTATGAAAAATATCCGGCAGCCGATCAATAAAATCGGCACAAAACGCATAATCAGGGTGAATCACTACTTTTTTCATGGTTAACCCAACACGAAATTAATCTTATTGATAATCTGCTCCGGCGTAATTTGTTTCATGCAGGCGTAATCTTTTCGGTGGCAAGGTTTATTACCATAAACAGAACAGGGACGGCAAGGCAATTCAACCTGAACGGCACCATCGGGATGTTGCCTGTAGCCGTAAAATCCGGCGTAAGGATGGGTGGCGCCCCAGACAGAGACAACTTTTGTGCCGACAAGCGATGCAAAGTGCATATTGGCCGAATCCATACACAGCAACACATCTAACCGGCTGAATAATTCAAGTTCCTGAAAAAGACTGTAACGACCTGCAATACAGCAGGTATTCGGATAGTGAGATTCCCATTGACCGAGGATGGTTTCTTCGTATCCTTTGCCTCCAAACAAGAAAAGCGTCGTATCCGGCTGTTTGCATAACTGATTGATAACCTTTTCCATTTCATCAACCGGATAGATTTTTCCGGTATGTTTGGCAAAAGGCGCGATCCCAATCCGGCGGCCTTTTTTCTCACCGGAAAGGGGGGGGAATGTCAAAGATTTGTCTGCACAATCGGCTAATAAAGAAGTAAATGTATCCTCAAAGTGGAAGCCTGCCCGATGAAACACGTCTGCATAGCAGGTGGTCATTGCCGACAGGGGGGCAATCTTTTTAGGCGGTTTTGCCGTAAGTTGTTTGCGCATGTTGCGTTTTTTATCGACGATGAAAACACGTATGCCCTTCAACCGGAATATACAGTCAATAATCAGGCTCCGGACTACGCCATGCAGGTCCAGCGCCACGTCATATTGCTGTTTTGCAAGCGTGAAGGCAAACCGCAGAAAGCCCCTCAGTTTTTTCTCGCGCCCTTTGATGTCGACGCCAAGCATTTGAACATTCGGAGGCCGGTTGATGAAGAGCGGAATCAGAAAATCCTGCGTAAGCATCGTAAATGAATCGTCGGGATTTGCTTTCGCAGCCGAGTAGACGACGGGAATGGTCAGGGCCACGTCGCCAATCGCAGAAAGCCGTATGATCAATACTTCAGCCATGCTTCCTCTTATACAAAACAGGATTTAAAGAAGGATCATTATACATCTTCATTTGTTTGTACACTTTCATGTGTTTTTTTCCGTTTTTAATATCATCCAGCAGTTGATCAAGCGCGATGGATAAATCGTTTTTCTGTTCGTACAGGATGCTTATTTTTTCCTGGCATGTTTGTTTATGTTTCGCATCAGCGTCCTTACGTAAGTAGGCTTGTTCCATGTGATAAATCTTGAGGACCAGAATCGACAGACGGTCAATAGCCCATGCCGGACTTTCCGTGTTGATGGTTGCATCCGGACGGACTTGTACGTCTTTATACTGGTGTAAAAAATAACCGTCTATCCATTCGACCAAATCTGTACGATGCTGGTTTAACTTGTCGATTCTTCGCTTAATGGCGACTGCTTTCTCAGGAATGATAAGCGGATCGCGGATGATGTCTTCCAGATGCCATTGAACTGCATCAATCCAGTTTTTCCGGTAAAGATAATACTCAATGGTTGATTTCTCAAACGGATTGTTTACAGGCGCATCTACGTCGTCTTTCAGATGATAATTGCTCGTTGCGATCTCAAAAATGCATTTGCAGCGTGCGCTGAATTGTCTCATAGCATATCTATCTATCGTTTCCTCAATCACTTGGGGATAATGTTTATATTCGAGTGCATGTACTTTGGCCGCGACATCTTCGGGTGTATCGGAAGGCAATACCGGACAGCGCGCCTGAAAAATAATCTGTCCTTCGTCGTAATTTTCATTGATATAGTGGATGGTTATACCCGATTCGCTTTCGTCGGCAGCCACTACCGCCTCATGCACACGCATTCCGTACATGCCTTTCCCCCCATGTTTGGGAAGGAGCGCCGGATGGATATTGATTATTTTGTCGGGGTAGGCATTCAGGATGGTATCCGGAATTTTTCTCAGGTACCCGGCCAAAATAATCCAGTCTACCTGATATTCGGCTAACTTTTTTACGACTTGATCCCCATCGGCACATTCTTCGTTTGTAAAAGTCGCCGAAGGAATACCGAACTGATTCATCCGGGCATGTACGCCGGCCAGGGGATTGTTTGAAACAGTCAATACGACTTTAATATTTTGATTATCAACAAAATATCTCGAAATGTTTTCGGCATTTGTTCCTGATCCCGATGCAAAAACAGCAATTTTTTTTTTCATATTTTTCTACCAATAAATGCACACGAAAAGAAAAAATGTGCAAATTTTCGTCATTTTTCTCGCTAAAATTTGTTTTGTAAGCTAAAAAATTCTTTTCTTTGCAGTGCAAATTTACAATATTAATGGAATTATTATTCATCTAAAATTAAAAAATTATGTCTGAAATTGCATCCAAGGTTAAAGCTATCATCGTTGATAAGTTGAGTGTAGAAGAATCGGAAGTAACCAATGAAGCGAGTTTTACGAACGATTTAGGGGCTGATTCTCTTGACACTGTGGAGCTGATTATGGAGTTTGAGAAGGAGTTTGGTTTGTCTATTGCTGACGATCAGGCAGAGAAGATTTCAACGGTTGGCGATGCGATTGCTTATATAGAAGCAAGCGTACAATAATCTAATCGGCAGATTATGAAGTTGAAAAGGGTTGTAGTAACGGGTCTTGGGGCGCTTACTCCATTAGGTCATACGCTTGCGGAAACGTGGGACAGTATGATTCGTGGCGTAAGCGGCGCAGGGCCTATTACTCTGTTTGATTCGAGCAAGTTCAAAACCCGTTTTGCCTGCGAGGTGAAAGGTTTTGATGTGAGTCGGTTTATGGACCGCAAAGAAGCCCGCAAGTGTGATCGTTACACGCATTTTGCTTTAGTTGTGGCTGATGAGGCGGTATCCGATTCCGGCATAGACTTGGATAAAGCAAACAAAGATCGTATTGGCGTTATTTTTACGTCAGGCATCGGCGGGATTCGTACGTTCGAGGATGAAGTCAGAGCGTACAGTGCAGAGTTAGGGCCTAAGATTAATCCGTTCTTTATTCCCAAGATGATTGCCGATATTGCTGCCGGTCATATTTCGATGAAATACGGATTCAGGGGGCCGAATTTTGCAACGGTTTCTGCCTGTGCTTCGTCGACCAACGCCATTTCCGATGCGTTTAATTATATTCGTTTAAACAAAGCCAATATCATATTGGCAGGCGGCGCCGAGGCGCCTATTGCCATTGTGGGCGTAGGCGGTTTTAATGCGATGAACGCACTGTCTACGCGGAATGACAGCCCTGCGACGGCTTCCCGTCCTTTCAGTCTGAGCCGCGACGGATTTGTGATCGGCGAAGGAGCAGCCTGTCTGGTGCTGGAAGAGATGGAACATGCGTTAGCGCGGGGCGCCAGAATTTATGCTGAAGTAGTCGGCGCCGGTATGTCAGCCGATGCCCATCACCTGACGGCAAGCCATCCCGAAGGATTGGGCGCAAAATTGGTGATGTTGAATGCCTTGGAGGATGCGGAGATGAAGCCTGAAGATATTGATTATATTAATGTACATGGGACATCTACGCCGGTAGGCGATGTATCCGAAGTCAAAGCCATCAAAGACGTCTTTGGCGAACATGCCTATCAATTGAATATCAGCGCTACCAAATCAATGACCGGTCATTTATTGGGCGCAGCCGGAGCGCTCGAAGCGATAGCCGCCATTTTAGCCGTTCAACACGATATTGTACCTCCAACGATTAATTTTACGGAAGGCGACGAAGACCCGGATATTGATTACAAGCTGAATTTTACGTTCAATAAAGCACAACAAAGAGTAGTAAGAGCCGCGTTGTCCAATACGTTCGGATTTGGAGGACACAATGCCAGCGTAATTGTGAAAAAATTTGTAAAATAGTGTGTTTGACAGATTTTATCAAAAAATAAAAAGGCTCTTTACTAACAAACAAGAGCCTTATTTATCCCTCTATCAACTGTTGGGATTTTATCCCAATGACATACAATTGTATGAACAGGCATTTACGCATCGCTCGTCGTCTGCCGTAAGTGAGGACAGTAAAAAAATAAACAACGAGCGCCTTGAATTTTTGGGAGATGCGGTGCTGAATGCTGTCGTAGCTGATATTATCTTTCAACGCTTTCCTGATCGGAGAGAAGGCTTTATGACCAATACGCGCTCCAAGATTGTCCAGCGCGACAGTTTGAACCGGATTGCCATTGAAATGGGATTGGATAAATTGATTATATCGTCCATGAAGAGCGTTACCCATAATAATTATATGTATGGCAATGCATTGGAAGCATTGGTTGGGGCGGTATATTTGGATCAGGGGTATCAAAAATGTCTTGCTTTCGTTAAGGAACGGGTCATCGACCGATACGTACCGCTCCATAAGATTGCCCGCAAGGAAGTGAATTTTAAATCGCACCTGATAGAATGGAGCCAGAAACACAAGTTGGAAGTTGTGTTTGACCTGATAGAGACCTCTACAGATAAGGAAGGAAGTCCGGTTTTTCAGACAAGTGTTTCGCTGATGGGCATGCCGTTAGGTGTCGGAATCGGCTATACCAAAAAGGAATCACAACAACTGGCAGCCAAAAAAGCTATTAAACGGATTCGCAGAGACAAAAATACTCAATTGTTAATCAGCGAATTGAAAGAACTTCATGACAGCGGGAAAACACACACTATGCTTGATGACTCCGATGATATACATTTTCCATGACTTCCAATGCGTCATTTGATTTCCCATATTTCGCCACTCATCAGAAAGTCCTGTAATTTCAGCGCCGGTTGTTTTGCCTGTGTTTCGCTGATTTGCCTGGCGACCGACTTATCATACACAAGAGCTTCGACCTCGCGGATCACGCCCATAGCTACAGGCAATTCGTCTTTCATTAGGGCTAACATCAGATGCAGGGTGTTGTCTTTTTCGTGGGCGTCGTGCACCAATATATCATCCAATGTATAACCATCCTGCCCGACGGTAACGGCTTTCAGTTTTAAACCTTCCAGCACAAGTCCTTTCTCATTTTCTTTGCCGTACAGCATTTTTTCGCCATGACGAAGGGAGATGGTTTTGTCGGCACGAAACGCCTTGTCTGTTGTGTGCCTGTGGGTACTGTCGTTGAATATGATGCAATTCACTAATATTTCGACGACCGAAGTCCCTTGGTGACGCGCAGCTGCGACAAATATCTCTGCCAGATTGGTGATGTCCATGTCGAAAGCGCGTGCGAAAAAGGTTCCGCGTGCGCCAAGAGTGAGTTCTGCAGGAATGAAAGGGTCTTCTACTGTCCCATAAGGCGAACTCTTGCAGACAAATCCGCGATCGGAGGTCGGCGAGTACTGTCCTTTGGTCAGTCCGTAGATTTTATTATTAAACAGCACGATATTCAGATCGACATTCCGCCGGACGGTATGGATGAAATGATTTCCTCCGATGGCAAGGCAGTCGCCGTCGCCTGTAGCCACCCAGACACTCAGGTCGGGACGGGTCGTTTTTACGCCTGTAGCGATGGCGGCTCCCCGTCCGTGAATGGTATGGAATCCGTAGGTATTCATATAGTAAGGCAGTCGCGATGAACAGCCGATACCTGAAATGAATGCGATCTGATGCGGGGGGATACCTTTCTCAGCCAATGCTTTATATAAACTATTGAGTGTGGCATAGTCGCCGCAACCGGGGCACCAGCGGACATACTGGTCGCTTTTGTAGTCCTGGGGTATGTATTTGATGGGTGTATTCATTTTTTTAGTCCTCCATTATTTTAGTAAATTCTTCAACAAGACGGGATACGATGAAAGGCTGCCCTTTCACACGGCAGAAACTGTACGGTTTGAATCCGTCGATTTTACTTCGCAGATAGGCGGCCATCTGGCCTTTGTTCTGTTCGGCAACAACTACCTTGGGATAACGGCTCAGAATCTCTACCGTATTGACGGGCAAGGGATTGATGAAACGGAAGATGGCTAACGCCACTTTTTTCCCTTGCTGTTGCATGTGCTCCATCGCTTCATACAGATGGCCGGAAGCGCCTCCCCATCCAACAATCAGCAAATCGGCCTCTTCATCACCCATAACTTCTAATTTGGGAATAAAATCTGCTATCTTGTCTATTTTGGCCTGCCGTGCTGTTACCATCCGGTGATGGTTGAGCGGATCGGTCGATATGGCGCCCGTATCGTAGTCCTTTTCCAGTCCTCCAATCCGGTGTGCAAATCCTTCAGTTCCGGGTACAGCCCAATAGCGGACATGCGTTTCAGCGTCGCGCCGGTAAGGTTTCCAGGGCGCGGATTCTTTGTAGTTGGATACATAGTTAGGTTGGATAGACGGGTAATCGTTGAGGTTGGGAATACGCCAGGCTGCTGAGCCATTGGCCAGAAAGCCATCTGTCAGCAGGATGACCGGCGTCATGTGCTCAACGGCTAATTTTCCTGCCCAGAAGGCGGCATCGAAGCAATCGGTCGGAGAAGATGCGGCCATCACGACTGCGGGACTTTCGCCGTTGCGTCCGTAGAGCGCCTGCAACAAGTCGGTTTGTTCGCTTTTGGTCGGCATGCCCGTTGAAGGCCCTCCACGCTGAACGTCAACGACGACAAGCGGCAGTTCGGCAATAACAGCCAGCCCGATCGCTTCGCTCTTGAGCGCTAATCCGGGGCCGGAGGTCGTCGTTACACCTAAGCAACCGGCAAAACTTGCGCCGATAGCCGTACAAATCCCCGCGATCTCATCTTCTGCCTGAACGGCGATAACGCCCAGGTCTTTACGTAGCGCCAGCTCCTGCAGTATTTCGGTAGCCGGCGTAATCGGATAGCTGCCCAGAAACAGTTGCAGACCGGCTTTTTCAGCTGCGGCAATCAATCCGAAGGCCGTTGCCGTATTTCCATTGATGTCGCGGTAATAGCCCGGCGTAATTTGAGCGCCTTCGATGCGGTAGGTCGAAACGGAGGCATGAATATTATGTCCGTAATTGTATCCGTCGGTTAGCGCTTTGATATTGGCCTGCGCGATCGTCTGTTTTTTAGCAAATTTGTTTTCCAGCAAATGGATGGCGTTGTCTAACGGGCGTTCAAACAGCCAGCACACCAAACCAAGCGTAAACATATTCTTACAGCGTAAGGCCGATTTGTTGTCTAACCCAAATTCAGCCAGTCCGTCGCGTACCATCGTTGAAATGGGCGCAGCCACGATTTGAAGATGGGATAATTTCAATTCCCTGAAAGGGTCGTCTGTCTTGAACAGCGCCTTTTCGAGGTCTTTTTGCTGGAATGAATCCGTGTCGATCACAATGATTGAGTCGGGCTTCAGGAATTTGGCATTTACCTTTAGCGCAGCCGGATTCATGGCTATCAATACATCGGTTTTGTCGCCCGGCGTATGGACTTTTTTGGAGCCTAAATGTATCTGAAAGCCTGAAATTCCGCTAAGCGAGCCTGACGGGGCGCGTATTTCGGCCGGAAAGTCCGGAAATGTCGATATGTCATTTCCGAAGATAGAAGACAGGTTGGAGAAAATGGATCCGGTCAGTTGCATGCCGTCGCCGCTGTCGCCGGAAAAACGGATGACAACTTGGTCTAACGTTTTTACTTTAGGTTGATTATTCATTATTTTCTATTAAAATATCGTTAAAAATCGTGCGAAGATAATCATTTTATTTGAAATATACGCATATGTGGAGGCTTCAGTTGTTTGCATAGGGCTGAAATATCCCGATTTTCGGCGTCGAAAATGATGTGAGCCTGTTCGTAAACCGGACTGCGTAAGGCTACTGTTTTTTCGACAAATAAATGCAGTTCGTTGCCTGAAAGATTTTTTAAAAGCGGACGGATACCTTGGTTCTGTTGAATGCGTTGGACAAGTTCACCGGTCGAGACTTTCAGATAGACCGTTGTCCCTTTTTCATTCATAAACTTCATGTTTTGATGAAAACAAGGCGTCCCTCCTCCGGCCGAAACAACCACATCTTCAAATTCGGCAACCTCGTGAAGCGCTTTTTGCTCTATGTTTCTAAAGGCATCTTCTCCTTTTTCTTCGAAAATTTGCCGGACGGTTTTATGATAGCGATTTTCGATAAAAAAGTCTAAATCGATAAGAGACAAATTCATCAATGATGACAGTTCTTTCCCTACAGTCGTTTTCCCCGCTCCCATAAAACCAATCAAAAAAATTCGTTGCATGATTCATTCTCAAATTTTGAATTGCAAAAATAATGATTTAATGTGATATTCAATGTCTTAGAAATCCTTGTTTTTTCAACACCTTCAGAAAGACTTCCGAGAAATATTCGTTGCTGGCTTTTGTGTATCGCACGTCTGTAAATACCTGCGCAAGTGTTTCCTTCTTATTTTCAGCCACGTATTGTTTGTTGACGTCCAATTCTTCCCTATGCTTGTATATTCTGTCGATGGATTCGGGAGTAAAGTCGTGATAGGTTTCCTGGTGTATGATTGCTTCCAACGGCAAACGGTCGGGTTGGGTTGGAAGAGGCATGGCTGGATAGCCAACAGTGACGGATACAACCGGAACAACTAAGTAAGGAAGCTCCAGCGTTTCAATGATTTTGTCGGCATTATAGGCGGTTGTGCCTAAGTAGCAGATTCCTATCCCAGTGGCTTCGGCGGCATCGCAGAAAGCCTGGGCAAACAGCATAGCGTCTATGGTTGCGGCAATAAAGGTTTGCAGATTATCAAAACCGGCTTTTGCGCGGCGTTGCTCTGCCCATTGGACAAAACGGTTTGCATCAGCGCAAAAAGTCAGGAGGACAGGCGCTTCGGTGACCATCTTCTGATTGAAATGGAAAGGAGCCTGTCGCTCCTTTTTTTCCTTGTCGCGGTTCACCACAACGCTGTATAATTGCATATTTCCGGTGTTAGAGACGCGGGCTGCTATCCCGAACAATTCATTTAACAAGGATTCTGACACGTCCTGGTCGGTGTATTGGCGAATGGTACGCCTGTTTTTCATACTTTCCAACAACACGTCTTCCAGTTTTAAAAGGGATTGGCTACTCTTTGATTTCTTCATAATCTACATATTCGCCTTCGTTGGCATCAATCACTTTTTTCCGGTTTGGCTGTTGTCGATTGGTCGAGCTTTTTGTATGGCTGCGTTGCCGACTTTGCGAAGCAGCACGTTGTCTGTATTGGCTTTTGTTTTTAGGACTTCCAAAAAAAAATTCCTTGAAAGAACGTATCACCGAAAACCCCAGCAGGGAGACCAATAAAAACCCGATCAGAAAAATAGTCAAGAAAAATTTAAACATATCCAATACATTTATTGACATTCGCGGGCAAAGTTAGGTGAAATTTTTGTTTTTCCAAGCGCATGAAATGAAAAACCGTTTTTCACTCATGATTTTACTTCTTGTTAAGACAGGGTTTCATTTCTATTCATAACCGACAAAAGTATATACAATAAGACCGTGACGGCAATTCCTGCAAAACCCAAAAAAAGGATAAAAACAATTGCCACAATGATTAACAGGTAGCGTAATTCATTGCCTTTCCATGTCGGCGAATGGATTTTCAACGACAACATGTGTGTTTCGGACACAAGCAGGAGGGAGGATACAATCGCTGTGAACGAGACGAAAAGAAGTACATACAATGAAGGTATGGCGGGAAGCCGTAGGGATATAAACTGCGGAAAGATTCCGGTGATAGTATTTCCGTCAACAAGCAACGAAAGCATATAGATAAGCGAAGCCCAGAACAAGGCGTGTGCCGGTACGGGTAAACCGATAAAGGAGGAAGTTTGCCGGTCGTCGTTATTAAATTTGGCCAAACGCAACGCCGAAAAAACAGGCACAGCCAATGTGGCAAGCAAAAATATTTTACCGATCAACGGATAGTTCCAGTCGATCGTTTGTTGTGTACGGTTGAGGAAGTCGAACAGCATCATGCCCGGCGCTACCCCGAAACTGACTATATCGGCTAGCGAATCCAAGTCTTTCCCGATAGGCGAATAAACACGAAGCATCCGTGCAGCAAGTCCGTCGGCAAAATCGAATCCCGCAGCAATCAAAATAGCCATCATGGCGCACAAGTAATCGCCTGAAAGCGCTACAATACAAGCATAATATCCAAAAGCCAGATTAGTGCATGTCAGCAGGTTGGGTATGTGTTTACGGATTTTCACGTGGGCGGATTGTAGTCGTAGCTGATTTTATGCAGGCGGGCTATCGGAGTTTGGTTGCCGGTCACTTTTTGGTCAATTTCTACCAGGACTTCAGTCTCTGGTGGCAAAAACACATCCACGCGCGAGCCGAATTTAATGAATCCCATTTGCTCGTCGACATGGCTGGGGTCGTTTTCTTTGGCATACGTCACAATACGTCTGGCTAATACGCCGGCAATCTGCCGTGTAAGTACATCAATACCGTGCCGTGTTGTAATGACAATGGTCGAACGTTCGTTTTCGGTACTGCTTTTGGGAAGGTAGGCGGCTTTGAAGTTGCCTTTCTGATAGGAGACATGTTTGACTGTGCCGTTTACAGGAAACCAGTTGGCATGTACGTTAAAGACGGACATGAAGATGGAAATCTGCAATTGTTTTTTATTGTAATATTCACGTTCGATGACTTCTTCGATGGCGACGACTGTTCCGTCGGCTGGCGCTATGACTAATCCTTCCGAATCGTAGGGAAAACGACGTGACGGACTTCGGAAAAAGTTCAGGATAAGCAAGAAAATCCCTGTGGATACCGACAGTGCTACATAGTAGATAACCCCTTTGCCTATCGAATAGTAGATCATCAGATTTACGATAAACAAAAAAGTAAATAACGACAACAATAAACCGGTACCTTCTCTATGGACTTTCATTTAATTTTATCCGATAATTTTGTGGCAAATGTACATTTTTTTTTTGATAGTAAAGGAAAATGATCCGGTTTTATCATCCTATCACACGACTTTTTGTGTAACCCTCTTTGGTAAGGATTCCCACTATCTTTTGTCTGAAGTCGCCTTGAATAATGATTTCGCCGTCTTTGGCTGAGCCTCCGACGCCGCATTTGACTTTTAACATTTTCCCCAATGCAGTCAGGTCGTCGTATGTGCCCCGAAAACCTGTAATCAGGGTTACGGTTTTCCCCCCCCGATTCCGTTTGTCTAAGGCAATACGCAATAACTGTTTTTCGTTCGGAATCGTTTCTTCTTCCATTTCATCCTGAAACTGATATTTATAATCAGGATTGGTCGAGTATGTAACTCCTAATCGTTCTTTCCGGTTATTCTTTTTCATAAGTGTCCGTTTGGGGGGTAAATGTACAAAAAGAAAGCGAGATTTTTTTTCATACCCCAAAAGTTCAAATTCTCAAACAAGACAAAAACTGCCCATGTGTCCGGTTTTCCACGACTTGATATAGACTAACAGTTCCTCGCGGGGACACATACATACTTTTCCATATTCTTTCAAAAGCGCCATTTCCCTTTGCGGATCAAAATATCCTGAATTGTTTCCGCGGGGATGCCAGAAGTGATATAAGCCGCCCCGGACGCGGTATACCAGCAACCCCAAAATGGTTATTCTTTTCAGCTTTTCGGTATCTTCCAGTCCCCAGCCATGCATATATTCATTAATGGAAAAGACATCCAGGTCATGTCCCTCTGTGTTCTGCGATTGTAAAACATCAAACATAACGGTATCGACATGCGGCTGACCGTTATCCTGCTCGACCATCAGCCATACCAACTCGAAGAGGCGGAACAGGCAGGCGCCGACCTGCAATTGTCGGGACATACGCATAAGGACTGGTAAACATCAAGCATATTTCTCTTAAACACAGGTAAAGAGTATTTCTCCATATATCGTTTACGGCCATTGGCGCCTAAAAGCTTTGCTTCTTTGGGATGCCGCAACAGATACACTATCTTCTCGGCTAATACATCGGCGTCTATCTCAACGTTGTCAGGATGTTCAATAACCGGAACTTTTAATCCGCAGGATTCATCCACCACTTCATTTAGTCCGGATGTAGCTGTGGCAACAATGGGAAGACCATGCATCATCATCTCAACGGCCACATAGCAAAATGTTTCGAACAAAGATGGAACAACACCCACATCCGCTATTTGATAGATTTCATGCAAATCTTTTTTATCTAATAACCCAGTAAAAGTTATTTTCGTGCAAACGTCCTTAGCGCACTGCAAAAATGTATCATAATTGCCGTTGCCGACAATCAGCAGTCGGCAATTTGGAAATTCTTCCAAAACTTCACGAAAAGCCTTAATCAAAAAACTTAAGCCTTTTACAGGATGTAAGCGTCCGACAAACAAAATGATTAATTCTTTTTCTGAAATGCGCCATTTTTTCTGCACAGCAGTTCTATCAATTCTCCCCTCATTGTCCATTGTCCATTGTCCATTTTCAATGGCTGACAGTCCATTCGGTATCACACTTATTTTGCACGGATTCAGTTGATATTCGTTGCAAAGAAGATGTTTCATGTATTGAGAAAGAGTAATGATATGATCTGCTTCCTGGCACAGGAGGCTTTCATATTTGTCTGTTGTTGATAATGACTGTTCAAAAGCATTCAATTGATTTTCAGGTTTCGTTTTGACTGTATGAAACAGAGAAAGATTGCCCTGCAACTCAAGCATCCATTTAATAAAATGGATTGTAGTAACGGTTTTGCAATTAAAAACAGTTTTCAGTTCCTTTGCCAGCCATTGATACTGATTGTAGTTGAAATGAAAAATCAAATTCGCTGTATCTTCAGGTATGTAGAGACGAAGTAGATAAAGTACATTCCGGCAATAATCTTCAATATTTTGGATGGAATTGAAAGATATTTCATTATTACAGATTTCAGGGATATACCAGTTTTCAATTTGATTTGTTTTTTCTATTTCAAACGTTGGACAAACAGCATGTAAATGTACAATATGAATATGGATGTTGGAACTTTCGAGCGCAGATACTAACTCCTTGATATACGTTCCAATGCCGAAGGCGGAAGCGATATTTTTATCATTAAACAGGTAGAGATTCATTAAATAATGGTTAATGGTTAATGATTTGTAGAGACGCAATGCATTGCGTCTCTACTGTTTGAGGGTAGAAGCGGAAACCACGTATTATCGCCGTCAATTTCTGTCAATAAAGACATACCCCAACCGGCAAGTCCGTTTTGAAGCCCCAATTCCTTATTCCAAAAATCGCTTTTCAAATTCCCATCCTTTGAAGGGTCTGGGGAGGTGTTCAAACAGCGATCGAAGGTTTTTTCTTCAAAACCGGCAGGTATAACCTTTCGATGGAATGCTAGCGTTGCCGGATCAACGGAATGATGATGCATGGATTTCTCTATCTGAGGAAGTATAAATTGGCGGATTTTATCTTGCTGCATACTGTTTCCCGATAGTCTCCATTGTATGTAATACCAAATATCAATCATATCTTCCACAGGCAAATACGGAATGTTATAAGTGAAGTATATCCGTTTATCGAAATCTTCCAGTATTTCGTCCGTATCCGCTTCAAAAAAACCGTTTTGCACTAAATATTCGGTAGCAGACCCGATTCCTGTCAATCCATGTCTGTAATTGACAGGGGTATCCTGATGAATCCTGCGCTGTATTTTTTCAATCAAACCATACGCATAATCCAGATACAGGTCATTGTGGGTAAAGCGGGCATAGCGGGTAAAAAACAATACAAGACCCATCTCACCGGTATACAGTCCCGGATTGTTCAAAAAACCGCCATTGATCAGCAATATATTGGCAACGTGCCGAAGAATTGATTGTATTTCCTGTTCCCTGTGTTCCATTTATCATTAACCTTTAATCATTTATTCTTCCGCATAAAAACTTCGCGCAATCCCGTATAAATCCTGATAAGAATACAGTTTAGACAATATTCGACCATTAAGCATAATAGCCGGCGTATAACTGATTTTAGCCTGCTGGCTGAATTGATACAGGGCTGTCATATTTTCCGTATTGTCCTGACCGGTTGGAACAGGAAACGCTTTTTGCAGGGCTTCCAGATTTTTATTCAGCGTGGTATACCATGCATCAAGCATATTAAAAAATGAATTATCATCCATAATCTTATAAAGACTTATTAAATGGTGGAGAATGATATTTGATTTTTGTTCGAAATTATCGGAGGGAACAGCAAAAATCAGTCGATAGCTAAAATTGGGATAAATATCCGTCAATTTCCTTAATTCTTTTACTGTCGCTCCGCAATGCGAACAGGCAATGCTTACATAAAGCGTGATTTCCTGCGAAGACTGTGCGTTTCCCCACACAAATCCGGCATGACTGGTTTCATAACGGGATTCGGACAAATGACACTGTATTGTTTGAAAGTCGTATTTAATACGCGCCGTTTCTCTCTGTTCGGAGTATTTATCATCGGCTGCGTTTGTTTGACTGACATACATGACCGTTGCCGTACATACCAAAATCAATAATGCCAGGAAAACCGATTCAACAACAGGCAATGTGTCCGGAAAAGGCAAGAAAAAGGAAAGAATCCCTGCATTTATCCACAGTAGAAAGACCGTTGCACAGCAGAACAGGCACCATTTACGAATCAAAAACGCCTGCGTAAACAGCGACCATACCGTAAAAGGCAACGGCACCAGCAAAAGCCACCACAAAGGCATACTCCACGCAGCGCTTAACGGCGCAATGGCAACCCAAAGCATAACGGCGCTGAAATATGCCATCCCTGTTTCCGCCCAGGAAATCAGTCCGAACATGTTCGAATAGCGCGATTTTGTTACCTGATTGCAGTCAATATGTGTACCTGCCTTGCAAAATTTCTGAACCAGACGACCGGTTTGATTTTTCTCCTGCCGGATAAGGATATAACTGATAAAACATCCGGCTGCATTGGTTATCAGTAACAATAATTTGGGTAAGAGAGACAGACTGCCGTCATTTGCCCACGAAAAACAGGTCAATATGAGCAGTAAAGCGATACAACCACCTGTAATGCCATATCTGACAAGATTCTGTGTGACTTCTTTGATGCGTTCTTCCCTGTAATGTGGTTCTCCGGCATCGGCTATATCTTCGAATACCAGTGCCATTCCAGACCATGCTTTTTCAAAACTGTCGCAACTCTCGGATTTTTTCCTGTCTGAGGCACACCAATAATACACCTTAGAATCCGTAACCTGCTTTACCCAAACATATTCCCCTTTTTTCAAATGAGCAATCACCGGCAAATCTAATTCGCGTAGTTTTTCCAATGAGAGTTTAAACACTACGTGTTTTACTTTCCAACTATCCAATGCATCTGATATGGATTGCATGGATGGATATTCGGGATGAGTTTTGAGTGTTTCCTCTATTCTGTTGTATGTTATTGGAATATCATAGAATTTACATACTTTGTAAAACAGTTTGGATAGATTATCAATCATGTTTTTTAAATATTTCAGTTTTTCAATTTGCCTATATAAATCGTTGGATTCGGCTCTTCGAGGTCGTCAGGTTTTATGTGGGTATGCCAATAATAAAAATAATCGGAATTTATGCTGAGCGGATGGATATGTACCGGTTGCTCTATATGATGGATATCATCCTTATATCCATCCCGTATGTTATATCCTTTCCCTGTTTTTGTGTCATAACAAAAATCATAGACTGTATTATTCAGCTTATTTTCATACCTTGCAAAAATATAGCGGGAACTGTGATAGATTATGTGCAGGTCAATAAATAAATTTCCACCCCTGTCAATTCCGTCGTTTCTGAATTTTAATTTCAATTTGGAAACAAGTCGATTATCTTCAAAGCGATACAGTGTATCACGTAAAACTGTTTCTGTCGGAATATAACGTTCTCCAGGAAAGGTTTCGCTCTGATACAAATAAACAGATGTACCTCCGTGAAATATGAAGTCGTTTTGAGAAAGTCTATTGACCAGCGCGCCGGTTTTTATTAAATTAATTTCCCGAATAATGCAACTGTCTTTGACCTGTAATTCATCATTCAAACGATACAGTGCTGAATGTATAAACCATGTTGAGCTCAATTCCCCCATTTGTTCGACGACAAGCAATAATTCGTTATTGATATAGTTAATATCTATATAAGAGTTAAAGGTGTCGCCAAATCGAACGGGTAGAACGGACTCTTTTAAAAAATTGCCTTCAATATCGTAGATAATTATTTTATTATTCCAGGTACTTATAAATAAACGATTGTTTGTTTCATCCAAAGCCACTTGTCCGATATAATTATATTCTCCTGGACCTTGTCCTCTGGAACCAATTGAGCGAATGAATTTCCCATCTTTTGTAAATACAAGCACAGATGCAGTTTGCATTACAATCACATGATTCTCTGAGATTATAATTCTCCTAATCTGATCCGAATTTATAAGGCTTTCATCTGTGAGTTCCAGTTTTACTACGGTGAGTGCTTCGACTATTTCCGACAGTGATAATAAGTCGTTTCGGTTAATATCAACAGGAATTTCCAACAAATCACCTTGTCTGATTTCATTACATGAAAAAAGCAGGAGATTCATTATTAAGAAAAAATAATATATCTTTGTTGTAGTTGACATAATGATAGAGCCTGTCCCGGTCGAAAAATTCGTCCGGAACAGGTGATTTTTATTAATTAACACATAAGACCTCCTCCACCCGGACATTCATTGAAAAAAGCATCATATATATCATAACCTCCTGAAACGCAGAGGGTAAATATGTTGTTTGTGTAAGCGCATTGAGCCGTACAACACTGACCTCCCTGTATGTATTTCATATCCTTTTTTCGCAAAACATCACTTTGCTCTATATTTACTTTACTCAAATCGAGTTTTTTTAACTTCTTCATAATTATTTATTTATTTTTAAAATTTATAATTTTTTATTTCCGCTAAGAAACCGATAATCTTTCGTTATCTGTCTCTTTAAGGTCTCTATCTTTCAGCACACGGAAACTAAAATGCTGAAAGTAATCCGCAGAAACTAAATCATGCCATTAGCAGGCAAAACGCGTATCTCTTTTTTCCGGTCAACCGGCTGTTGTATAGCCTGTACAACTCTTTCTTCCCACTCCAACCATCCTGCGGCTACCTGTCAGAGTGGGCAAGCCAACTGCCCTGATAAAGTACAAAAGCCGGTGCAGTTTGAAATATCCGGCTGTCGGTTTTCGTTTATCAAACGGCACATAAACTAAAGCGAAACCCTTCCGGTCATGAAACAGCCGAACAAAGATAATTTTTCCTGAAGACAAATACAGGGGAATCAGGGAAAAATTTATTAAAATCAAGGAAAATATGATCAGTCCCGTAATTTCACGGTATACACCCATATCATTCCCGATCCCTGAACGTATCAGAAACTGATGAGTGATTTGTTGGACTAATACAAATTCCATAGTCTCTATGCTTAAAATGGCGACAATTAATTATGGAGGCAAAGGTAGAGGCTATTTTATTATCCATCAAAAATATATGCTGTTTATTTTACATCATTTGCTGTAACTATTATACCATTTGTTGTAGTTTTTATATCAAATTCAATCATCTTTCTCATTTTCAAAGACTTGGGAAATGTGCCGTGAATAATGTGCGAAAAAATCTGTTTTCAGTACGATAGAAATGTTAAGGAGAAGTTCGGGGTAAATATGTTCTTTCTTAAGATGCCTGCTCAAATTACCGCGGTCAATGTTTACCTGTCGGGCAAGCCATGCAGGCTTAGTGCCATGTTCTTCCAATTTTTGGCGAATGGCAAGTCCTATGTTTTTTTTGTTACCGGTTTTTCCTTCATAAACAAAGCGTGAGATTGTTAGTTAAATACTTATTTTGAAAATCCGGCATCTGGTAATAGCCTTGCAAGTAACAAGCACGAAACAATTCACGCTTCGAGAGCGCGAACTTTCGCTAACTTATTCTCACTTGCTATTAGAAATTTACCAGATTTCGATTTTCAAGAGAATAAGAGCTAAAGCTCAATCATTAATTTGAATACATCATTTTACTTTTTAGTTTTACATAAGGACGCTTCTGAAAATCAGCAAACTGCACTTGCGTCATTGCATCCTGATCTGAATCAAGTTCAACATGACTCAAGAGGTTATTAGAAGTGCCCATAATTATTTTTCTCGAAATTTAATTCATAATTATATCCCTTTTCCGTGGCAATTTTTGAATTTCTTTCCGCTACCGCAGGGGCATGGGTCGTTGCGTCCGGCGCGCTTTTCTACGCGGATAGGCTCCGTACGTCGTTGTTGAGTACCTCCGACCGGCGGTTTGGGTAATAATGGATCGCTGCCAGCGCCCGCCTCGCTTTTTTCTGTCCGGTAGCGGCTCATATCCTGCCTTCGTTCAGGCGCTGCATGGCGTAACTGAATCCTCGACTGGTTCGGCTCATCACGTGTAGGAATTTGTCCGCGCATCAGGATAGAAACAGTTTTCCGGTTCATTTCCTCGACCATGACCTTGAATAAATTGAATGATTCCAATTTATAGATCAACAAAGGATCCTTATTTTCATAACTTGCCGTCTGTACGGAATGACGCAGTTCGTCCATCTCACGCAGATGTTCTTTCCATGCTTCATCAATCGTATGGAGTGTGATCGACTTCTGGAACGAATTGGCAATGGCTTTCGACTGCGTATCGTAGGCTTCTTTCAAGTTGCATGAGATATTGTACATCCGCCTGCCGTCAGTTACGGGAATCATAATGTTTTCATACATTGCCCCCTGGTTTTCATACACTTGTTTGATAACAGGATGGGCAACCTGCGCAAGTCGTTCCATCCGGCGTTTGAATTGTTTCAATACGTCTTCAAATAATACATCAGTCAGTTTACCGGCTTTTTGATCGTGAAATTGATCTTCATTCAGCGGATTTTCCATGGCTAATGTACGGAAAAGTTCAAGACCGAATTCTTTGTAATTTCCCGAATCCGCATGTTGTTCAACCAGAGCGGTAGTTGTGTCAAAAAGCGTATTTAACACGTCCAGGCTGATGCGCTCGCCAATCAAAGCATTCCTGCGTCGCGTATAAACGACCGTACGTTGCGAGTTCATCACATCATCATATTCGAGTAAACGTTTCCGAATGCCGAAGTTGTTTTCTTCCACTTTCTTTTGCGCCCGTTCAACAGATTTGCTTAACATATTATGTTCCAAAACTTCACCCTCTTTGAATCCAAGTCTGTCCATCAATCCTGCAATGCGTTCGGTGGCAAACAACCGCATCAGGTCGTCTTCGAGCGAGACAAAGAATACGGACGAACCCGGATCGCCCTGTCGTCCGGCGCGTCCACGCAACTGACGGTCTACCCGCCTGCTTTCGTGACGTTCGGTACCGATAATGGCCAGACCGCCCGCTTCTTTTACGGCAGACGATAATTTGATGTCAGTACCACGACCGGCCATATTTGTTGCAATAGTAACCGTTCCCGATTGTCCGGCTTGCGCCACAATATCTGCCTCTCTTTGGTGTAGTTTGGCATTCAATACATTATGTTTTATCCTGCGCATATTTAACATCCGACTCAGCAATTCGGATATTTCGACGGATGTTGTACCTACCAGTACCGGACGTCCGGCAGCAATCAATGCGCTGATTTCTTCAATGACGGCATTGTATTTTTCCCGCTTGGTTTTATAGATACGGTCGTTCATATCGTCGCGGGCAATCGGCCGGTTTGTCGGAATGACGACCACATCTAATTTGTAGATATTCCAGAACTCGCCAGCTTCGGTCTCGGCCGTACCGGTCATACCGGCAAGTTTGTGATACATACGGAAATAATTCTGCAAGGTGATGGTAGCAAATGTCTGCGTAGCTGCTTCGACCTTGACGCGCTCCTTGGCTTCGATAGCCTGATGCAATCCGTCCGAATAACGGCGCCCTTCCATGATACGACCCGTCTGTTCGTCAACAATTTTCACCTGTCCTTCAATCACCACATATTCATCGTCTTTTTCAAACAAGGTGTAGGCTTTTAACAATTGATTAATCGTATGGACGCGTTCGCTTTTGATGGAATAGTTGGTTAGTAGTTCATCTTTTTGGGCCTGTTTATCAGCGTCAGAGACTGTCATATTTTCTACCTGTGACATTTCGGAAGCGATATCAGGAAGTACAAAGAACTGAGGATCGTCCGATTTACCTGTCAATAAGTCAATTCCTTTATCAGTCAATTCAATTCCTCTGTTTTTTTCATCAATCACAAAAAACAATTCGTCAGTCACAAGATGCATATTCCGGTTGTTTTCCTGCATGTAAAATTCTTCTGTTTTCAACATACTGGCTTTCACTCCCTGCTCGCTCAAATACTTAATCAACGCCTTATTTTTAGGTAAACCCTTGAAAGAACGATATAACAAAAGCGATCCTTCTTCCCTGACTTTCTGGTCGTCGCTGTTCATTTTGCTTTTGGCTTCGACAAGCAGTCGTGTACAAAGATTTTTTTGTGCATTCACCACTACTTCCACATTCGACCGAAACTGGTCAAAAAGCTGGTCTTCTCCTTTCGGGATAGGTCCTGATATAATCAACGGTGTACGTGCGTCGTCAATCAATACGGAGTCGACCTCGTCGACAATGGCATAATTGTGTTTGCGTTGTACAAGGTCATTAGGGCTGACAGCCATATTGTCGCGCAGATAGTCGAAACCAAATTCGTTGTTTGTTCCAAAAGCGATATCGGCGTTATAGGCTTTGCGGCGATCGTCGGAGTTAGGCTGGTGTTTGTCGATACAGTCGACCGACAGTCCGTGAAACATATACAAAGGACCCATCCATTCGGAGTCGCGCTTGGAAAGGTAATCATTGACCGTTACAATATGAACTCCATAGCCCGACAGGGCATTCAGGAAAACCGGCAGGGTCGCAACCAGCGTTTTTCCTTCCCCCGTAGCCATCTCGGCAATTTTACCCTTATGCAGCACTACGCCTCCGAATAACTGCACATCGTAGTGTACCATATCCCATGTGATTTCGTTACCTCCTGCCACCCAGTGGTTTTGATAAATGGCTTTGTCGCCTTCTATACTTACGAAATCGTGTGTCGTAGCCAGATTACGGTCAAAATCATTCGCCGTGACTACAACCTTTTCATTTTCAGTAAAACGACGGGCTGTTTCTTTCATAATAGCAAATGCTTCCGGTAATACTTCATCAAGTACGATTTCAATTTTTTCCGAGATTTTCTTTTCAATTCCATCCACTTCTGCCCAGATTGCTTCGCGTTCTTCCAGTTCTTTCTCTTCAATCCCTGCGCGCAATTCGGCAATGTGCTCTTTTTCTTTTGAAATATAATCTAAAACATGTTTTTTGATTTCATCTGTTTTGGCACGCAAATCATCATTCGACAATGCTTCGATAGATGGATATGCGGCTTTTATCCTGTTGACGAAAGGTGTAATTTCTTTCAGGTCGCGCTGCGATTTATTCCCGAACAATTTTGTTACGATGTCACTAAATCCCATAATATGATATTGCTTGTTAATTGAATAATTGAAAAACTATTGACTATAAAACTACCAACCATATACCTCATACAAAGGTATTTCTTGACAGGCATTAGGCGGTCGGATACGTAAAATATGTGTTACCGTAGGCGCCACTTCCGTTGCTTTGACTTCGCGATAGATACGTTGCGGTTTGATGCCGGCGCCCATAAAGATAAGCGGGGTTTGCACGGCATTATTTCGGACATATTGAACCTTTTCCCCGGGAGTTTCCGTATTAACTCTCCAGCCCGGTCGCAGGCTGATAATCAGATCGCCACGTCCGGCATAATGTGTTCCCTTATGGAAATCTGCCATATCATTATTCCAGACGCCTGTACGAAGCATCATATCGGTTGTCACACGTGCAACGCCGCTAAACTCAGATAAAAATTCGGCAGCTTTGTTTTGAAAAGCAGCCAAATCTAAGTTCTCATCTTCAATAGCTTTACGGTTGAGGTATATCTGATTGTTATAGTAGCCCTGAATCCAGTTTTTCTGCCCATACAAAGCCATCAAATACAGATTCAGCAAAGCCGTACAACGTTGCGGATAAAACTCTTCACCAGCCAACTGTATCCCTTGCGGATTCTCTTCTTCACTTTCAAAATATCCCGTTCCCGACAGCACAATCAACGTATTTTTCAGACCTACTTTCTGATCAAGCATCTCTAATAACTCTCCGATATCCTTGTCTAACCGGATGTACATATCCTGGATTTCGTATGTATAATCTTTAGCCCTGTTATTAAAATAATTGCCTGCATAATAAGTTATTGCAAGCATATCCGGAGACGGACGCGTTCCAAAAGCGGCATATTCAAGAAACTGGGCAACAAGACGGTTTACCTCCGTATTTCCAAAGGGTGATGATTTTATTCTTGGATAGCAATCCACGGTTCTTGCTCTGAATGTATGGTTAAAGCTCACTCTATCCTGTACATATGGAAAAGCCTGGTACTGATCTATCGGAAGAGATGGTTGCCAGGTCATCGCATCCATTCTGACCGGTAACGACTCATTACCGTTATTATACCTGTCTACATACCAGGGGACGCCTTTATAATAGGTCGTTGTCGCCCATTTTCCATTGTCGTTGTCGATCCAGAATGCAGCATTCGCCGCATGTCCGGCAGAAAGAATAGCGCTCACGGCGTCCGGCGCTATCGCATACACCTCGCTTTGCCCTTTGGATGCGATTTTCAGTTCATCTCCAATCGTGGAGGACAGCAAATTTTTGGGAGAAAGGTTATCACGCGTGAAATTTCCCAAATATTCAGGATCATACAGTATAGAAACCTCTCTCAGCGTATTAAAATTGTACACCGGATTTCTCGTAATTCCATGATCACAGGGATTTGAACCGGTAAACAATGTGGCAAAAGCGTTCGCCTGATTGATATTCGAATATTCAAACCGAATATTATGGTAAACCGCCCCTTCATTCATCAACCGTTTGAATCCCTGTTCGCCAAATGTATGATAGAAATAGTCTATGTAATCGCCGCGCAGCTGGTCGACCGTAATATAAACTACTAACTTGGGCGCCTGCGTTTGCGCCTGAAGGTTTGTTACTGCCAAAATCGCAATAAGCGAGGATATAATTTTTCTCATCCGTACTTTACTTATTATTTCTCACCAAACAATATCCCGAACGAAGCAATAAGGTTGCAATCAGCGGAATAAAGGCCATGTTCAGATGCTGAGGGATAAAAATCCAGGCAAACAACATCAGCAAAAGCGCTACAAAGTTAATCAAATGATAGGAATATGCGACCTTGTTAAGTTTTTTTACGATAAACAACACGACTGTTATCAGATGAAAAGGATGTAACCAGACGACCGAAATATTCGGCCATATACTCGGATGCTCCGACAAGAAGCAGAGAAAGAACAAAATACAGCCTGCAATGCCTGCCATAAAAAACAGCAAACAATCTATCCATCGAAAATATTTTTTCTTTCGCCATTCGAACCAGGTAATCCACAAGATGAAGGCAAGCAACAGCATACTGCTTACCAGCGGCGTAAAAAATGGTTTTCCGACATCTTCATCCTCCATGGCATCAATCAGGAGGTATTCGGCTGAAACCAAAGGACGTTTTATCCCGTCGGGGTCAATAATCCAGGCGTTCGAAAACGCATTTTGTAAATATTCCGGAATAAAAAACGATTCGTGCAACGTCACCATCCGGTCGGTCGGAATCCCCAAAACCAAATCACATCCAAACGTAAGCCAGGGATGATCGCGGGTACAGTGATTAATAATATCCCTGAACGTTTTGTTTATTGGCTGTTCTGCATAGATGATCTGCCCGTTCACCATTTGCTCAATCAGCAAAGCAGGACGCGTGGCGCAATTGTCAAAAAAGAAATTATACCGGTACTGTCGATTTTCAGGCTGTACATTGATAATCAGCGCCTGCCATAAATTTTGCGTTTCTTGTGGAGTAAGATTGAGTACCTGTTCGTAAACGCTGCTGTTCTGCCATTGACGTTCGCCGACAAACAATTCATAATCATAATAGGCCACCCAATAATCCGTTTCCCCTTTCGCAAACCGGTACATAAAGTAAGGGATGGACGGATCGAACATGCCATAGTTATACACATAGTCGATCTTTTGATTGGCTGCGATTGAGTCCTGTACCCGAATAGATGTATGTCCGTAAAGTGTATAGACGGCATTATCTGTTGGCGTAGTAGTCAGCAAACTGATTTTGGCATTTTCGCTCAAAAACGTCTGAGCTTCAGCTGCAAAACACAAAATGAGAAAACCCCAGAAAAGACATTTTTTTTTCACCCCATTTCTATTGTTCTATTTGTTTCTTTCTTAACGCCTGCTAAATTAATACTTTTTCTAAACATTACCAAATAAAGATTTAAGATAGTTTGTTTCTTAACCATGTTTTCTTATTTTATGACAAAGCAAGCCATTTTTTTTAATAAACAAAATATAATGATTATTTTTGTTTGAAAAATGAATGTTTATAAATTCTTAACGATATGAAAAAGACTCCTTTTACCGGTATCCATTACCGGCTTGGCGCAAAAATGCAGGAATTTGCCGGATACGATATGCCGGTCGAATATTCGGGCATTATCGACGAACATAATACCGTAGTCAATGCCGTAGGCGTATTTGATGTGTCGCACATGGGTGAATTTTGGGC
>Ga0099364_10002404_pt1 | contig 29874 bp, 26 predicted proteins | sample TergutTh196P3_FD_73070 | JGI IMG/M metagenome (GOLD analysis project Ga0099364, IMG submission 73070) | Microcerotermes parvus P3 segment gut microbial communities from Pointe-Noire, Republic of the Congo - Th196 P3 | ecosystem: Host-associated > Arthropoda: Insects > Digestive system > Gut ...
AAGAAAAAAATCGTGTTTGTGTGTTTTTTTCCTATGACGAGCCTCACAGTAAACCACTTCAGGGTATTCATTGCTGGGTGTTCATTGTTTGGCTTTAGTTCAGTTTTGCCTTTAAAGCTATTGACATTTTTATAAAGATAATCAATGTTTAATAGAGTGAATTCCGATTTATTTAATGGGAGGGCTTATGGCTTTTAGAGATGAGTATGATTTTTACCAAATTAAAAACGAAGCGGAAGATTTAGTTCTGCATGAACTGGAAGTGCAGCTTGAAAAAATTGGTGATAAAATCTGTTTATGCAATGAATGTGTGGTAGATATGGCGGCAATTGCGCTCAATATGGTAAAACCTTTATACCGTTTTTCATTATTGGGAGCAATTTATGCGACAGAGGCAAAGAACAATAAGGATTATGCCAATAATGTTCAAAAAGCTGTAGCGCAAGCTATAGAAAAAGTCAGTTCTAACCCAGGGCATGATTGACAAAAAACAGAGTTACAGGCTAATATTAATTAACAATATGCTAAGGAGAAGATTATGGCGCAGATAAGCAAAAACGCGCGTACTTCTGCCGCATCGCAAAAGTTTTTATGCGCATGCGGGGGAGAAATTAAAATGAAAGCTTTGTTTCAAAGCGGAAAAATCAAGAATATCGCTGAATGTGAAAAATGCAAGCGGCTTGAACGCCGTCCGTCAGATTTCAAATAAAATTTAATTTAGAGGTTCCCTTTGGAAAAAAAGAAAAAGAAATTAAGTTCTGCACAGAAACGGCACAGGCAAAGCCAGGAACGCAGACTAAAAAACAAATCCGTCAAAAGCTCGGTAAGGACAAGCGTTAAAAAATTTATTGTTTTAGCGCAAAAAAAAGATTCATCAGCGGAAAACCCGTTTAATGAAGCAGAAACCGCATTGCGGGAAATGGTCAAAAAGATTGACACTGCGGCACGTAAAGGAATAATCAAAAAAAATACTGCTGCCCGAAAAAAATCAAGGATGCAAAGATTTTTTAACACAATAAAAGCTGCGCAATGAAATGAATGGTAAGAAATATACCAAAAATGAAATTGTAGATGCAATTTATGAAAAATCAGGGTTTACCCAGAATGAAATCCGCGAATTAATTGATCTTTTTATAAACGAGGTAAAAAACGCTTTATTACGGCGGCAAACCATAGAGTTAAGGGGCTTTGGCACATTTGAAGTTAAAATCCGTAAGGCAAGGCAAAAAGCAAGAAACCCAAGAACAGGGCAGACAATTGCAGTCAGCCCTCGCGGGACTGTATCTTTCCGTTCAGGATTGGAGCTAAGGCAAAAAGCCTGGAATATCACAGATGAAGAAAAAGGAAATACTTAGATCATTTTTTATAAAATTATGCCTTGTTTTTTCGGCTGTTATTTTATTTGCCCTTTCCTTTCCGAATATTATTTTTGATAATGGTTTTCCTTTCTTTGCATGGATCGCTTATGTTCCGGTATTTTATTTAATATACAAAGTTAAACTTTTTGAGTCATTATTTTGGGGGGCTGTTTACGGTTACTTTGCATTTTGGCTTTTTAATTACTGGCTGTCCGCATTTCACCCTCTTGCAGGAATAATAACTTTTAGCGTTTACATGGTTTTTAACGCTGCTCTTTTTTTCTTTCTGCGGCTTGCTGTAGTTTTCTTTTCTAAAAATTATTTTTTTCTCTGGTGGCTGATATGGCTTGCCTATGAATATTTGCGCACATTAGGTTTCCTGGGTTATACCTTTGGAATAACAGGCTATTCACAGTGGCAAATGCTTCCATTGATTCAAATTGCAGAGCTTTTCGGCGTATGGGGCGTTTCTGCCATAGTCATATTCCCATCCGCATGGCTGGCCGCTGCCCTAATTAGGAGGGAGCAAAGGGAAAAAAACAGCGGGAAAAACAGTTTTAAAAAACTCTTCATTCATCATAAATCTCTTTTTATTTCGATAATAATTTGGTTTGCCGCATTTACAGGCACTTTAGTTTATGGCTTTATTTCTCCAATCGACTATTCTGATGCAAAAAAAGCAAATATAGCCTTGGTACAGCATAATTCAGACCCTTGGAAAAACGGAATATTTGAATATCGAAATGATCTTAATACCCTAAGGCGTCTTTCCAATGCAGCTTTGAAAGGGGAACTAAAACCGGATTTAGTGGTTTGGCCGGAAACAGCCTTTGTCCCCAGGATATATTGGCACGAAACTTACCGTGATGATCAGGCTTCATGGGTACTGGTTAAAGATTTGCTTGATTATCTTAAAAGCCATGATACGCCATTTATTATTGGCAATAATGATGCCAGAAGGGAGCCGGCAATAAACCCGAATGCCGATCAGAAATACAGGGTAGATTACAATGCGGCAATACTTTTTGACAAAGGCATAATTACCGATACTTACAGAAAAATACACCTAGTCCCCTTTACAGAACATTTCCCATATAAAGAACAATTTCCTCGTATTTATAATTATCTTAAAAATGAAAATATCCAGTTTTGGGAAAAAGGTTCAGAGTACACTGTTTTTTCCTTGCCCGATTTTACTTTTTCTACGCCAATCTGTTTTGAAGATACTTTTGGCTATATTTCCCGAAAATTCGTTCAAAACGGGGCAGATCTTATTGTAAACCTAACCAACGATTCATGGTCAAACAGCCTTCCTGCGCAAAATCAACATCTTACAACAGCCGTTTTTAGGGCGGTAGAAAACAGGCGTTCCGTGGTCCGCTCTGCAGTTTCCGGCCAGACCTGCGGGATTGACCCCAACGGAAAAATTTTAGGCATGGCAATTCCTTTTAAAGAAGCTTTTTTAACTGTTGCCATTCCCTTAGTAAAAAGCTATACTACACTATATACTAACTGGGGAGATTTCCTGGCTATTATATTTACATTATCTGCCGGTTTAGTATTGATATTAGGCAACATATTATTTATAATAAAAATAATTATGGGGAGAAAAAAGAAATGAATACACAACATAAAATTTTAATTGTTGATGATGATCCTGTAAACCTTGAGTTTTTTCAGCTTATGCTTTCAAAACTTGGTTTTATCGTGGAAAAAGCAGGCGACGGCCTGGATGCTCTGGATAAACTAAAAGAATTCCACCCCGATTTAATTCTATTGGATAATATAATGCCAAAAATGTCAGGTTGGGAAATTACCAAAAAACTGAAAGCCGATCCTAAATTTAAAAACATCCCTATAATTATGTTTTCGGCGCTTGATGATGTTAAAGATAAAATTGCCGGTTTTGAACTTGGCATAGATGATTACATTACCAAGCCTTTTAACTTTTCAGAAGTTTTGGCGCGTATAAAGGCAACGCTTCGAAACCGTGAATTGTTTACCCAAATTGCAGTAAGGGAATCCCGTTTGGGCCTTGCCGAAGAATTAAATCATGATATGAGAAAAAATATTTTTGATTTTCTTAAAAGTATTGATGATCTTGATTCTGCTGTTTCATTGATTTCTTCGGGCGATATTTCGTCTAACAAAGAGACACTGAATAAAATACGGGAAAAAACTAATGAAATACGCAAAAAAGTAATAGAATTGGATTCAAAAATCGAAAAAACAACAAACGAATGGAAAGAACTTAAAAAAAGCGAAATTGGGCTTTCAACATTGGAAACCGAAATAAGGAAATTTCTGCATCAGGAATAAAAGGCAATGCCGGGTCAAAACGAAAAAAAGAAAAATTCATCTATTGTAACACTGGGAAAAAAAACCAGTTTAGACGGAATTATTAAATTTAACGAGACTTTACGCGTGCAGGGAAAATTTAAAGGAAAAATAGACGCTTCAGGTTCTTTGATCGTTGATAAGGAAGCAGAAGTCAAAGCCGATATGATTAACATAAACTCAATTATTGTATATGGGTCTGTTATAGGCAATATCAATGCCATTGATAAAATTGATCTAAAAAGCGGCGCAAAAGTTCAAGGCGATCTTAGCTCTGCAAGGCTTCGTATTGCCGACGGTGTATTATTTGAAGGCAAATGCAATATGACAGGTTCGGACAAGGAAATAGAAATTTTTTCAAGACCGACAGAAGAAATAAAAGCAGAACTGCTGCGGCAGGATACATCACGGGTTTAAAAAATGCTTTATGAAAAAGCTTCAATGTTAGCGCAAAAACTTGTACATGAACTGTTACAAAAAGGGTATGTTCTTTCATTAGCTGAATCATGTACTTCAGGCCTTGTTTCTGCTTTTATTGGAGATATTAGCGGCGCATCAAATGTCTTTTGGGGCAGTTTTGTTTGTTATTCTTCACAGGCAAAAATTAAAATGCTGGGTATCGATAAAAAGATTCTTGGGCAATACGGAAATGTAAGCAGGCAAACTGCAAGCGAAATGGCATTTAAGGCATTGCAGCATTCTAATGTAAACATTGCTGCAGCTGTTACAGGCATTGCAGGGCCTTCTGGTGACGGAAGTGACATTCCTGTAGGGACTGTTTGGATTGCAGCAGCATATAAAATTAGCGGCGGAAATTCCGCTGTTATAAATAGAAAGGAAAAAGAATTTCATTTTTCCAAAACAAGGCAGGAGATAAGATTAAAGGCAGCTATTGCTGTATTTGAAGAATTACTTGAAATATTGCTATAAGCTGTACTTGATTAAATAATTATAATAGGCTATGATTAATTTATTAAGAATTAAATTATTAATGTATTAATAACTGGTCTTTTATCATTGTTAAATATTAAAGTTAGTATATGTAAATTCATTAGGTGGTAAAAATGGGAATTATAAAAAGAGGACAAAACCCAAAAGTTTCTGAAGATGAAGAGACAATAAATTCATCAAAAGTCGAAGAAGAATCGCCCGAAAACGGAGAAAAAACCGCTCGTGTAGTGGTTAGGGCAAAGGCGAAAAAAAAGGAACAGCCGGAAAAAAATGTAAGCCGCAAAGAGAAAAAAAACGCAGATGAAGTTATTACAGAATCATCTGAAAATGGAATTGAACGGGCAATGCCTTCTTTTCCAATGCTGCCCTCTATGCCTTACCTTTACGGCAAGCCCGAACCCCGACTTGATCAGGACAACGGAAAACCGCGTCTTACAATAAATGAGCTTATCAGGCTTAATATGAAAGACCTGCGCGATCTTGCCGTATGCTACAACATACCTCACGATGATATGTTTTCATTGAAAAAACAAGAAGTGGTATTTGCAGTGCTTAGGGCGCATACAGAACGGGGCGGGATTATTTACGCTTACGGCTCGCTGGAAATACTGCCTGACAGTTACGGTTTTTTACGCAGCCCGCAAAATTCCTACCTGCCAGGCCCCGATGACATCTATATAAGCCCTAGCCAAATACGTCTTTTTGCCTTAAAAACAGGCGACACTGTATACGGTCAGATACGCAGCCCAAAGGAAGGCGAGCGTTTCTTCGCTATGCTTAGGGTCGAAACAGTCAATTACGACGATCCGACAGTTGCGCAAAACCGTATTCCTTTTGACAACCTTACCCCCTTATACCCAAACAAAAAACTCGACCTTGAAACCAGCACCGAAGGGGTCAGCGAAAGGATCATTAACCTGTTTTGCCCTATCGGCAAAGGGCAGCGTTCATTGATTGTCGCCCCGCCGCGTACCGGTAAAACCATTATGATGCAAAAAATTGCAAATGCCATTACCAAAAATCATCCTGAAGTTTACCTTATTGTCCTATTAATCGATGAACGCCCCGAAGAGGTGACAGACATGGAACGCACTGTGCGGGCAGAGGTTATTTCTTCTACATTTGATGAACAGGCATCCCGCCATGTCCAGGTTACCGAGATGGTTCTTGAAAAAGCAAAGCGCCTTGTGGAACACAGAAAAGATGTCGTGATACTCCTTGATTCAATTACCCGTCTTGCAAGGGCATACAACCAAACAGCCCCTACTTCAGGGAAAATTCTTTCGGGCGGTGTTGACTCAAATGCCCTTCATAAACCGAAACGTTTCTTTGGGGCAGCCCGTAACATAGAAGAAGGCGGCAGCCTTACAATTATTTCCACGGCATTAATAGAAACCGGAAGCCGTATGGACGAGGTTATTTTTGAAGAATTCAAAGGAACCGGAAACATGGAAATTAACCTTGACAGGAGAATTTCCGACCGCCGCCTGTTCCCGGCCATTAATATTAAAAGGTCGGGCACCCGTAAAGAAGAACTGCTTCTTAGCGATGATGAATTACAGAGAATTTGGATACTCCGCAAGGTTATTAATCCAATGGACGATATAGAAATTATTGAATTACTGGTTGACAAAATGAAAAAAAGCAAGAATAATGAAGCATTCCTGCGATCTATGAATACAGGAACTGTCGGAATGGAGTAGAAGAATGAAAGACAAAATACATCCTAAATATGATCTTACAACAATAGCCTGCGTTTGCGGAAACACAATTGAGACGCGTTCTACTATTAAAAATATAAAAGTAGAAATTTGCTCAAGCTGCCATCCGTTTTTTACCGGAAAACAAAAACTTGTTGACACTGCAGGCCGTATAGAACGTTTTAGAAAGAAATACAATATCAAAGAATAGCGGCTTTAGAGCAGTTATTGCTTCGTCCATACCCTAGTGTCAGTATTGGGTCTGGTATAGGTTCCTGCGGCTTTCCCGTTATTGTAGGCAGCTTCAAAACCGTTGTCAAAAGAAAGGCCGGTAAATTTTACATTTGCCCCAATTGTAATTTCGGTCAGGGCGGTATTTAAAAATGCCGATCTTCCTATAATTTCCACCCCTTGTGAAAAAGTTATGCTGCTTAAAGAAGTATTATTCATAAAAGCATTATTCCCTATCGACACAACGCTTCCAGGAATAGAAATTGTTGGAAATGAATTGTATGCTAAAGCGTAATTTCCAATCGACACAACGCTTTCAGGAATATCAAGTGTTTCCAATGAATTATTATAAAAAGCATAATTCCCAATTGAAGTAACGCTGTTACGGATGATTACATTTTCGAGTTTGGTACAATTGTAGAACAGATAATTGCTAATTTCTTCGATATCTTTGGGTAAGCTTACTTTTGTCAGTGCTGTGTTATTATAAAAAGCCCCTGTTCCTATACTGGTAACGCTGTCGGGAATTATCAATTCGGTCATCAGGTTGCTTTGAAAAGCATAAGTGCCTATTCTGGTAACACTGTCCGGGATTATTAATTCGGTCAACAGGTTGCTTGCAAAGGCATAATCTCCAATAGCGGTAACACCATCTGGAATGGTTATTTCAGTTAATCCGCAAGATTGAAAAGCGCCCTCTCCGATTGTTCTTACCCTGTCAGGAATAATAAGCGAAGCAAACGAATTATTGCCAAAACCGGAAAGTGAAATTAATGTTTCCGGTAATTCAATGCTGTTTAATTGATTATTTGAAAAAGCATAATTTTCGATTGAAGTAACGCCGTTTGGGATTTCCACGCTAGTAAGCCGGTTATTAGAAAAAGCAGAATCCCCTATAGTTGTAACGCCGGCAGGGATTTCAATTTGAGTAATTCTGTTATTGTTAAAGCCGGAAAGGCTTCTTAAATTGCTGGAAAGTTTAACTGTAGTTATAAAATTATTCCCAAATGCATTATTGCCAATGGTTGTGACGGTATCGGGAATTTCCACGCTAGTAAGCTGGTTGTTGATAAATGCGCTGTCTCTAATGTTGATAAGGCCGTTGTTAATTTTAAGGCTTGTCAGTTGGTTGTCCCTAAAGGCAGCCGTTTCAATAGTAGTTATTTTATCTGGGATAGAAATATTTGTTAATTGGTTATTGTCAAATGCCATAACCCCAAGGATCTCTAAATTGGCAGGAAATTCCAGTTCGTATAAAATATTTCCCAAAAAGGCTTCCTGCATTATACTTATAACGCTGTCGGGAATTGAAACTCCTGTTATTTTTTTATTTCTAAATGCATTCCTTCCAATAACAGTAACCGGTAAATTTCCCATAAAAGCGGGAATTTCGACCTTCCCCCCGATAAAATCATAGTCGCTGATAGTAACAGATGCCGTGCCTTCAAAAAGCATTACTGCATACACCTCTACTGTTTTTACACTCCAACCCGTAAACCTGTACGGGGAAATTGACACAGTAACAAGCCCTGAAGCTCCGGGAATAATATCCAGTTCAAATTTATTTTCATTTAATTTCCTTAAAGCTCCTTTTACTATAGGAAAATCAGCGGCTAAATAAATGTCTCCTGCTTCAAGGTTTTCCATATCATCCCTAAAGCTTAAAGTAAGTTTGCTTGTTGCGATTGTTTCAATTCCGTTTTCAGGGTCGCTTGCCTGACCGTCAGCCGTAATGCTTATGATTGTCGGCCCATTATCAATTTTGGGCATTACTACCACCTGAGTGTCACATGCCGTAATAATAAAAGATATTAATATAATCGTAAAAATTTTCATAATCATTCTTCTCCTTCTTATTCTCCTTCTTTATTTTTAAGCCATTCAAGGACTGCTTCAATTTGACTGCCGGGATGTACCTGCCATCTTGTATCCAGTGACCTGCCGGTTATTTCAACATGGGGCCTTATGCCAAAGCCTTCATAACAATATCCGTCCAAATCAGTAACTTTATGGGATGAAATTGAATAATACCAGCCGTTTATCATGGGGCGGGTTGTCTGAATGGAAAATGCCCCGGCAGTTGAAGTTCCCACATGAGTTACATGGTCCTGTTTTCGCATCGCATAAGTAAACCATTCAGAGGCTGACATCGAAGCCTTGTTTGTCAAAACAATAACAGGCTTTGTATAAGGTCTTTTAGACGGCGTAACTCTGAATGTCAAAGGCGTGGAAAAATCGTTGGGGCCGGGCCCGTTTTTTGTGCTGGCCATTAAATAATTTGCTTGTTTAGATGCAAAACAGGCGGCGATATATTCCATAACAGGGATAATTCCGCCTGTATTGTAACGGACATCTACAATTATAGCCGATGTACTAGAATGTAAGTTATCCATTATTTTATCAATATTTTCTACCCAACCGTATGAATCGGTGGAATTTTGCGGATCGACAAAACGGGAGATATAAATATAACCGATGTCGGGTGCAGAAATAAAATTTCCGTAAAACAAAATATCATCATCCATCATTGTCCCTTCATCTTTTAAGTACCTTTTCATTAAATTAATAAATTCGTTTTTCTCGCCGTAGAAAGAAGCCCCTTGCCTGTAAGTGTAGTAGCTGCTGTCAAGCGAATAAAAATATCCGCCGGGGGCATACATACTGACATGGGGATCGGCTAATTCTCCCAGCAATCCTGAGCATGCGTAAAAAAGATCAATTTCATTTTTGCTTAACCTTTCATTATAGTGCTCGTATGCTTCTTCCCAGCTTGCAAAATTTTTATTTCGATCCATCCTGATCTGAATGTACGCATGCATTTCGTTAAAATCTTTCCATAGGCTGTATAAGACGCCTTCGGGACTCATGTCGGGATCAGGTCCTAAAAACAATTGGCAAGAGGAAAGTAAAATAACAATCAGTATACTTAACTTTTTCATAACTACCTAAAATGAAAAAACAAATCCCAGTTTAAGCTGCGTTCCGGCATCTATTCTTGGCCGTGGAAAATCCACTCGGGAAACTTCCAGCCCAAGACCTGAATACAATGAAAACAAGGAAGTAAATTTATACATATAATTTAAATTGATAAAAACAGACCAGTAATTATGAAGGCTTATAAGTCCGGTTTCTATGGGCCAGCCTGCCAAACCTATATACTGCGGCCTGACGCCAAAACCGACAAGAGGGAAACTAACTGCAAGAGATAAAGTATTTTTTTGATTGATGATCCATTTTTGCACTGCATGCAAGTTAAAAGAAAAAAGAGCGGTAAAGTTTATGTAAATAGGATTGAGTAATGTTTGTACAAGATAAAGATCCGCCCTAATCGCCCCTCCAAGGTAGCCTGGTAAAGTTTGATTTCCCCATAACCTGTAATCAAGAGAATATTCCGCGTTTAATCTGGTAAAGGTCTCTTCCGACTGGTAGTATGCAAAAGTCGATCCAAACCCTGTCTGCTGTTCCCATTCGTAAACCGGATAGGCTATATCTAAATTGTTTACACCCCGGAAAAAGCCAATATTGTAAGAATGAAGAAAGCGTTTTTTTTCTCTGCTACCGTCAATAAAAAAAGATACGGTATTTATATACCTGTTAACAGCCAATATTGTTTCTTCACGGTATCCGCTGAATGAATAGCCCGCACCAAACCCTACCTGAGATTGTTTTTCTTCTTTTTCTGAAAAAGAAACTCCTGTAATGAAAACTATTAAAAAAGTCAACAAAAATAGTTTTTTCAATACTTTCTCTTATTTAGTCTTTGGGGCATCTGCATTATTTGGGCCGAAGCCTTTAATCAATACCAATGGTTCCACGGGGCTTAAATTGCTTATAACGATGCCTTTTTTTGCCGCATCTTCGGATACAAAAAATTCATCGGCGCTCTGCCTGCCAAAACGCAGCATACCGGGCGCCTCGCAGAGATGGGCTCCGAATTTACCATGCCCCTGAATAAAGATAACGCTGTGCGCGGCAGGTTCCTTAATTGTGACACTCTTGCCCGGATTAACAGAAAGCTCCTTTGCGCTGAAATACCCGTCATTGGCATAAGAAATCCATTTTTCGGTATAATCGGCATTTTCAGCAATGGTAATGGGAGGGCGGCCAAAACGTTTTTTAAAATGAGGATCGGTGTTTTTTTCCCAGTCCAAAAGGCTAAAGATATAGTCGATATCGTCTTTTTTATCCGGGGGACATTCGCCGTTCATAAATTCTCTTGGGTAGGTCACCCCCGATACCACATTTTCATGTACCGAGTTTACATCGCCGTTCCAGTTAAGCTCGTAAGTCATAACCGAACCAGGGGCGTGAATGACTCCCGCAGGGGAATACCAGCCAGAGCCCAGTTCAATTCGCCATGCCCTTGAAAGCTCCGTTATGCGAGTATCGCCTTTATTATAATCACGAAGCCGCTGCTTTACTTCTTCCGGTGTTGTATCTGGGTCGTAGCCGAAGTAGGTCGCATTCATTTCGCCTGTATGGCTGGCAAACTGCGGGGGAAAATAATAACATTCGGGCTTCCCTAGCTTGCCGACTCTGGCGGCGGCTTCCATGTCAAGGTGCAGGTGGTGGAACAGAGGCGTATTAAGGTCGTAAAATTTGGAAAAAACAGGGAAACCTGAGTATTTTTCCATCAATTCCTTCCCTATAATTTTTTCTCCCAAAATTTCAATAGCTTCTTTAAGGCTGAATTTTTCGTCCGAGCCGTAATCTACTGCCACAAAACTAAGGCCTTCTTCCGGCCCCGCCAGTGGCCCGTTCTGGGCAATATTTGTAGATGCCATCCATCTTTCCTTAATTGACCCTCTTTCAAGGCCGTAAGCAAAGTAATCATCGGGGTGCAGCCTAAGCCTGCGCCCTTCCACGCCAAAAGGCCTGGGAATAAAATTCGGGTTCAAGCGGAAAATTCCGCCTCCCTTTTCTAGAGTTTTTTCAATAAGATTTTTATCAGCCATAACGCCTCCTATTGGTATTGTTATAAAAAAATGAGGCAATGTCAAGTAAGCTCTTGCAAAACTGAACCCTGCAAATAATGAATACCCTAAAGTATGTTACTGTGAGGCTCGTCATGGGAAAAAACCATGTAAACACGGTTTTTTCCCATGCCACTCAAGTACCCCATTATTGGGTATTCATTATTTGCAACTATTCAGTATTGCACCGCTGGTGGGGCGCAAAGCGGGTGGGGCTTCGCCTTCCTGCTGCTCCGTTACATATAAACACGCCTTTGTGCGTTTACCTGCCCGCTAAATCAGTCAGGCAAGCCGACACAAAGGTCGGGGGCGGTTTCCCCCCTTTTCTCGCTTGTCGAAGAAGTCTCGACTGCTAAAAGCAGTCGTTGCTGCCCCAACCTGCCCTGTGCCCAACACGTTATTCCCCACCCCCTGTTGCTTCAGCAATAAATTTCTCAGCAATTAATTCAGGTTTGCATCGCTGGGTAGGGGCGCAAGGCGTTGGGGCTTGTTTGGGGCTAAAAAGGTAGCAGCTACCTTTTTAGCCCCACCCGCTTGCGCCCCCCATCAGCGAAGCAAACCTGAATAAATGCAAACAATGAACACCTGAAACAAGGTAATTGCACGACCGATGCCGTATAGTAACGGATCGTGCGGAGCTTGAGGAACCCTGAAAAGGGTTCGCTCAAGTCCGCAGAATGAACCTAAAACGGCATCGGTCGTGCTGGAACAAATTCTTTAAGGTGTTCATTGTTTGGCTTTAATTCAGTTTATCGGTATTATACATCTAGACACATTTATATTTTTGTGCTAAATTAACTCAAATAAATCTATTTGAAGGAGACTATTATGAAAAGAAAGATTTTATTGTTTGCCGGGCTTTTATTTGTATTCGGATCGCTTTATGCGCAGCATTTTGACAAGGAAAAAGATTTCAAAATTGAAAGATCCAAAGACAAAACATCAGTAAAAATTGTTGAGTACAAGGGGAAAAATTCTTTGGTGCGTATTCCTCCGACAATAAAAAAACTTCCTGTTACAGAGATAACCGGATTTAAAGGGAAAAATTTAGCCGGTGTCGTTATTCCTGAAGGCGTTATTATAATTGGCGATTCAGCATTTGAGGATAATCAGATAAAGGTAGCTTATATACCGGATTCCGTAACTACTATCGGAAAATCGGCATTTGCAAATAACCAGCTTAACGCCTTGGTGGTTCCGAAAGGTATCACTTCCATCGGGGACGGCGCCTTTTACCGCAACAAGATTGAAGCGGTTATTGTTTCCGGATACGTCAACTCTATAGGCGATTCGGCTTTTGAAGAAAATCAAATTGTGGCTTTGGTAATGGGAGACAATTTAAACAAAATTGGGGACAGGGCATTTATGAGCAACAGGCTCCGCGTTGTAGCTTTTCCTGACAGCGTTACTTCAGTGGGCGCAGCGGCCTTTCAGAATAACCTAATTGCCAGGTTGAATTTTGGTTCAGGGCTTACATCTGTTGGCGCCGCCGCGTTTCAAAACAACAGGCTGACAAATATTATTCTTAGCCCTAAAGTTACAACTATCAGCAGCAATGTTTTTCAGGATAACACTATTAACAATTTAACAATACCGGAAGGCGTTACAAACATTGAACCTGAAGCTTTTAGAAATAATCCTCTAACCAGTGTTACTATTCCTAACAGTGTCAAAGCGTTTAATATCAATATATTTGCCGAAGCAACGAACATAACACAGATAAGTATCGGAGGGGGAGTTACTATATCAGGAACTTCAAGTATTTTCGAAAAATTTATGACTTTTTATAATTCACCAACAATAAATCGCAGGGCAGGTTCTTATTCATTAGTTAATGATAATTGGGAATTATCAAGATAGTCTTGCTTTAATATAAGGAAAGCTTGTCCGAGAAGTCTCGGGCAAGCACCTTTTGGCGCCGTACCCAAGTGGTAAGGGAGAGGTCTGCAAAACCTTTATTCGGCGGTTCGAATCCGTTCGGCGCCTGTTTGTTCAGTTTTTATTTGTTCGTAAAGGGCGGCGTATTTCTTTGCCGATATTTCCCATGAAAAATCCTGTTTCATTGCGCGCAGACGCATATCACGAATTTGCTCCTGTTTGTTGTACCATGCCCAGACTGCCCAGCCGACTGTGTCTTTTATTGCCTGCGGTGTTAAATGCTCAAACATAAAACCTGTGCCGGTTCCCTTGTTTTCATCATAATTTACCACAGTATCTATAAGTCCGCCTGTTTTGCGGACAATTGGCAAAGTGCCGTATACAAGAGAATACATCTGGCTAAGGCCGCATGGTTCATACTGGCTCGGCATAAGAAAAAAATCCGAACCTGCTACGATTAGGTGGCTGATTTCTTCGCTGTAAGAAATTTGAACTTTAAAATTAGGCAGTCTGGAGGAAAGGCTTTTAATTTCCTGTTCGCACCAGGCTTCTCCAGAACCTAAAAGTACAAGCTGCAGTTTCATTTCTGTGCAGATGTTCCAAATAGAGCCGTAACTGGGGCCAAATAACTCCCCTACCCCTTTTTGTTCGCTAAGGCGTGTTACCATGCCAATTACCGGAATATCGGGATCCTCTGGAAGATTAAAATGTTTTTGAAGAGCTTTTTTTGCTTCCAATTTGCCGGACATATCATTTATGGAATACTTTTTCGGTATAAGTTTGTCTTTTTTAGGATTCCAAATATCAGTATATATGCCGTTTAGGATGCCGCAATAGTCGTCTGAACGAATGCGTAAAACACCGTCAAGCCTAAAACCGTGTTCCTGAGTTTTTGTTTCTTCTGCATAATTGGGAGAAACAGTATTTAGTTTATCAGCGCTGTAAAGGCCGGCTTTAAGAAAATTAAGCATATTCCAATCTTCAAACCCTGCATTGTAAAAAACATCCCAACCAAGGCCTGTATAATCAAAATTGTTTTTACCGTATATTCCCTGATACCCAAGATTGTGAATCGTCAATAAAGAACCGGTATTTTTAAAATCACTGTTAAACCGTTCAAGAAATTTTAAATACACTGTGGCCATTGAAGCAGGCCAGTCATGGGCATGAATTATATCCGGGAACCAGCCTATTTTTCTGCATAACTGAAAGGCTGAGCGGCAAAAAAACGAATAACGGCTTGGATTGTCATGGAAATCCATTTCTTCTGCCGACCCATATATACCGTCCCTGCCAAAATATTTCTCGTGCTCTATAAAATAAACTTCTACAGGGTTTTTATTTTTTTTGCCAGGAAGTGCAGTTTTATAGACTGCGCACCATTCCTCTCCAAAACCCATCGGCACGCCAAGCGCCCCTGAAAGAAGCTCAAGCTTGCTGCGATCAACGGAATAATATCTGGGTAAAATAATTTTTACATCCAGCCCCAATTCTGCAAGGCTGGAAGAAAGTGAGGAAACAACATCTGCAAGGCCCCCTGTTTTTGCAAAGGGCATTGCTTCGCTTGATACCATCAATACTTTCATTTTAAAACCCTTCTATCATTCTAATGCTGTTTTCTTTTAGGATTTCAAGCCCTTTTTCCATATCTTCCAGCCTGAAAATTATAACAGCTTTACCTTCTATGCCTTTAAGCGATGCATACAGATATTCAATATTTACCAAATCCTTTTGAAAAACCTTCATTAATGCATCAAGGCTGCCCGGCTTATCATCAATCTCAACTGCAATAACGTCCGTAAGGCGGGCAGTAAATCCTGCTGCGGCAAGAGCCTTATGCGCAGTTTCTGTTTTATCCACAATAAACCTTAGTATGCCAAAGTTGGCTGTGTCGGCTATATTAATTGCCCTAATGTTTAAATTATTATCAGAGAGTATCTTTGTAACTTCAGAGATACGGCCGGCTGTATTTTCTAAAAACACTGAAATTTGTATTATTCCCATATAAACTCCTTTCTAATTTTAAAAGACATTAAATCTAAAGCCCACTGTCATTCTGAATATCGTATCTGCTTCGTGATCGGATGATGAAAACCACAGTTGAGGTTCAAGATAAACCGCATAGTTTCTGAAACGTTTCCAGTTGGGATTAATTTTTTTAAAATCAAAATTCGCGACATCCCACTGAGCGACTATTGCCCCCATGAATAAAGGTTCCCGCCAATCATCCATGCCAAACCATGAAAAATTAGCTCCGACTGCAAAATTCATAGAGAAAAATTCCCAGTCAAGGCCGAACATCGAAGAAAAAGGCAGGTGGAAAATATTTGCCATCAACTTTATGGCAAAGACATTGCCTGTATAGCGGCCGCCGTCAACAAATCCAGAGGGAGGAGCAATCGGAGGCGCAATGCCAAATTGCCCTTGGACACGGACATTGTCATTGAAAAAACTTAAGCCCACACCTACGTCAAAGTAAGTTGATCCAAAAACATTAACGTCAAAAAACAGCCCCTGTATAAACTTTGGAACCGAATACCAGAATTTATTATTCGGGCGCAGTTTTACTTCTACATTGTCAAGATCTTTATTATCACCCGAAGAGCCGTATATAAGAATATTGTCTCTGTGAGTACTTTTTTCCAGAGGTGAAACTGCCACAATATCCGGCAGTTGGGTATCAACATAAAGCAAAATGCGCCGCACTGCTTCGATGCCGCCTGGGAATACCGCCCGTATCAAAACCGGCTGAGGGCCTGCAGGAAGCAGGCTTGTTTCCAAACGGAATCTCCATTCGCTTGTACCCCTTGCCGGCCTAAATGAGTGCCCATTATCATAACTGATAAAAACCGCTCTGGGAACTGTTTGGTTTCTTGCATTTTGCGCATCTTCTAAGGCTTCCTGGGTATTATAAGCATGGCCTTGTAACCAGGGACGCCCGGTTATCACATCGCCGTCATTGTGGCTGTCTACTATCAAAGTAGGGCCGTATGGATTGTAGTAAATAACATGGCCTGGGCTTGTAATAAGCCTTCTCGTGCGCGAATAATAATTTACAGAAAATTCATAGCGGGCTTCTTCCGCCAGCATTTCCTGCGGGACATCATAAGTAAAAACACCATACCTTGAAACCGGAGTAACAGCTATATGGTTTCCATTGAGCATTATATTTACTTCTTCCGGGTAGAAAGAACCGGTAACTGTCCCGACTACCCTGACCGGGCCCGATTGCAGATCCCCGGGCATTGGGTTAAAAATGTTAATTTCGGCATCCATGTCTTGTGCATCATAGTTTATTTTCCGCGAAACAATGGACTGGTTATCGGCAAGGTCGGTAGATACAACCCTTATAAAATATTCGCCCTGGGGAAAACGCGACAGATCAAAATCTTCATAGATAACAAGCTTAAGGGGAAGATCCATAGTCCTTTGTATTTGAGGGTTAGCAGCGTTTATAATCTGGAATGTCATGCTCTTTAATTTGATATTGTCGGAAACCCTCCCTGTAAGACGCAGAGTTGAACTGACAACCTGCCCGTTTACAGGAGAACTGATAAACAATTCAGGCGGCGTATTATCTATATTAACCATTGCATTTGAAAAAGACATTATCCCATACTTGTCTATTGTCCTGACCAAAGCAGATTGAACATCATCGTAATACAAGACTGTGTTTAGCGGCAATTCCCAGTTTCCGTCTTCCTCCAGTTTTACTTTCTGCCATGTACTCCCTGAATCCATTGAAATGATAACATCTTCAATCTTATTCGCATCATCGGAAAAACCTTCCATCATAATTGCGCTATTGTTGTATCTTGTTATTACAGGGGATACTATTTCGGTAGTCGGCGGCGAAGTGCTTATTTTAATAGTACGGCTTTCAACCTCGCTCTTTACGCCATAAGGGTCTGATACATAAACCTCCATTACATATTCGCCGTCTGTTATCATTGTAAAATCAATGGGCACTTCAAAACTCTGCTCTGCCGGCGCCTCTGAAAAAGGGACATTTGGATTTGTCATAAACGCAAAAGCGGCTTCTCTCGCCTTTTCGCCGGCAGGGGTTAATGAAATTGATTCCATATCAGGCCCTAAAAACCGCCAGTGAATGCTTTTAATGCCTGCTTCATAAAATGCAATGCCGGAAATATTAAACGGCTCTGTAATTAATTCCTCGTCGGCAGGGTTGCTGACGATTAGCGTAGGAAGAGGCATGCCTTCGCCTAAAACATAATACGGTACATTATCAAAAGATTCCCCTGAAGCGTCAGTTATGCGAAATAAAAGCTGGCCGTTTCGTGTGGCGGCAAGTTCTGCAAAATTACAAAAAGAGGTAAACCATGTTTTATTTTCACGTGATACAAAAGGCACCTCGTTAAAAGTTCTTTTGTCAAATGTATATGTAACATTGCGTATCTGAACATTATGCTCTATGGTGCCGATTATAGTTTTATTGCCGTGTACAGCCCCGCCCTCATTTACAGCAGACAGGAAAATAACCCGCGGGTTTCCCATAGGCGTATCCGTAAGCATAAACGGGGTTTTGTCTGCCCGCTTGTCTTCCAGCCTGGCCCTTACAACAGCTTTATTGCCGCCTAAATCTTCGGCTGTTATTTTAATGTTTTTTGAAGAACGCGGCTCCATTTGAAGTACAACCGACCAGTAAGGGTCGCCGTGCCTTATGGGAATTTCTTCAGATACCCTGCCCCATTGATAACGAAGGCTTCTTAAACCTATATCAGTGGTTACCCTTCCGGATAAAAGAAAGGTGCCGAATACATCTTCATCAGGCTCTGGAGTAATCAGTTCAAGTGCCGGTTTGCTGTTATTGATATAAAAGAACAAAGGCACTGTAGTTGCCGTGCCTGTTTTGTCAACAGCCCGTATTATATATACCTTAGGGCCGCCAGGCAATCTGTTTGAATTTACAGGTATGGAGAATTCATATTTCCCTTTTCGGTTTTTTGTTGACAGAGACCTAAAATTAACATTGTCCTCGCTTATCTCCATGGATTGTATATCATTGGCATCGGAAATTGTTCCTTTAACTTTAACGTTCCCGCTTAACACATCTCCGATTTTATGGGATTCAAGTTCAACTAAGGGAGCCTTTGTATCCAGTATAAAATTAACAGCCAGTTCCGGGCCGCTTAATTCTTTGGAATCAAGGGCTTTAACAAATAACGTGCGTCTTCCATCGGGAATTTCTGAAAAATCTATTTCAAGATTCCAATATTCAGTGCCGTTTGCTTCAAACCATTCGCCGTTATCAATACGCGCCATTACTTTTTCAACACCAAATCGCCCGGACGCGGTTCCCAGTATATTTATATTTTGCCGTACAATTGCATTTTTTTCCGGGTAAACGACCCTTGCAACAGGGAGGCCGGAGTCTGGATCAACTTTAATATTATAAGGGCCGGCAACAGATTCATTTCCTGCCCGATCCCTCGCATAAGCGATGTAGTTAATTATGCCTTTTTTCCTTGATGAAACATCAAAGTCATTCTGCCAAATTTCTTCACCTTCAAATGTTGCAGCTTCTATTTGTTTTTTACCGCCGGCTAAAAGCATAGGCGATGAAAGGATTAGAATAAAACAAAAGCAAAAAAACCGAATTATTAATTTCATAGATAAATTCATTTCCTCCCTCCCTATTTAAAGTAAATTGATCCTAAAACCAAAACCAATCGTAAACAGTGTTTTCCATGCTTTTGGATCATCTGTTACATCCGTAGGGGCAAACCAAACGCCCGGTTCGACATAAAATGAGAATGTCTTAAAGTACTTCCATTTTGGCAAGAACAAACCCAAATCCGTTTTTATTACTTCCCATTGCCCCAAAAATTGACTCATCCATAAGGGTCTTTCCCCGGCTTGCGGCTCCATTAAAAGATAAGAAAAATGAGCCCCCAAAGCTATGCTCGTATTCCAAAATTCAAAATTAGGGCCAAACCATCTGGAAAGGTTTAAGGCATAAATATTAGCCAGCACTTTTACGCCAAAACCCCAGTCCGAATAACGCGAGCCGGGCTCAAAATAAGAGGCGCTAAACTGTAACTTGACATTATCGTTAAAGAAGGTAAGCCCCAATCCCATTGCGCCTCGCACGCCGCCTAAAAAGGAGCCATCAAGGTAGAGCCCCTGGATAAAAGAAGGCACCGAATAACCGATTTTATTGCCCGGCCTAAGGCTTACTTCCACATATTCCATATCAAATTCATCTCTGGCAGAGCCAAAAACAGTAATTACATCACGATGCGAGGTGTTTTCTACAGGTCCTATTGTATTTACCAAAGGAGGGGTCGTATCAACTGTAAGCAGGATACGGCGGGTTGCAACATTACCATTGTTGAAAGTTGCCTTAACAATAACCGGCAAAGTCCCCTGCACCAATTCACTGGTTTCAAGGCGGGTTCTCCATTCATCGAGCCCCCTTGCCGTTTTAAAACTCCGGCCGTTATCATAGCTTACTTCAACCGCCCTTATCGTTGTATCCCCGTCATCCCCGCCGGGTAAATAATACGCCCTGCCTGAAAGCCAGGGGCGTTTTGTAATAATATCGCCGTCCATGTGGCTATCTATATCAAGAACAGGTCCAAAACTTTTTATTGAAACAGGATGCTCAAATGAATATATCTGATCGCCAGACGGGGTTCTAAATGATGCTGAAAATATCGTTTCCTGATCTGCCGCCGCAGCTCCTGCCGGCAAATCATAACGGAAAACCCCGTAAGTGTTTACATCGATGCTGACGTGTTCGGCTCCGTTTAAGAGCAGAGTCACCTGCGGGGGAACCACAGCCCCGGTAATTTTGCCGGAAATAATAACAGGGCCGGTGTGATCAATTCCCGGCAGAGGGTTCATAATTGCAACTTCGGATGCGGCGCGGGCTTTAATAAAAACGATATTGCGAATAACAGCAGTTTCATTTCCCGCTTGATCTGCGGCACTGATCCTTAGGATATAGTCTCCGTCGGGAAATTCTGAAACATCAACTTCTTCCAAAATTACAAAGGCAGTGTCAAACACTGCTTCCATGCCCATGCTTGGATCATTAACATTTACCAATTCCATGGAAATTGTTTGAATTTCCAGATTGTCATTAATCTGCCCGCCTATTTTTAATATTTCACCTATAGTATCGCCGTTGCGGGGATAATTAAGATCGATGTTAGGCGGCGTATTATCAATATTAATAATGGTGGAGGCAAAAGAAGTTACCCCGAATCCGTCAACGGCACGGAAAAGCATGGGGTACTGCCCGTCGGCATAAGCCTTTGTATTAATGACCATATTCCAGGTATTATTTCCATCTCTGGTATTTTCAAATTCTGCCTTTTGATAGCTTACGCCGTTGTCCATTGAAACAAGAAGTTCCGATATACCGTTCAGATCAAAGGCTGTACCGTTAACAGTTATATTTGATTTGTTCCATGAATCCGTTGCAGGGTCATTTACAGTAATTTCAGGCGGCGCGGTACTAACATAAAAAACACGCCGGATGATTGTTCCACGCACGCCGTAAATATCTTCTGCAAAAACTTCCAGTATATTAATTCCGTCTGCAACATCATCAAGATTCAGCTCTGTATCAAAATTTTGATCTGTTGTTATTTTTTCATACTGAGTTCTGCCCCGCCTGGCAAAGGTTGTTTCATAAGGATCCCAGGGGTGTGCAGGTTTATGTATACGCCAATACACTGCGCTTACACCGACATCTACATAAGCAAGACCCGAAAGATTAAAATCGGCTGTAACAAGCTCGCCGTCCAGCGGGGAATTCAAATAAATTATTGGCGCATTTTGGCTGTCATCATATTCATATTCAGGGCTTCCTTCGACTATATTCCCTGCCCTGTCTACAACCCTTATAGTCAGTTTTTGATCTATTCTGTGAATATTAGGGAAATCAAAAAGCCCGTTAAACCAAGCCCTTCCGTATTTTGCCGTAAAATTCATCTTTTCAAAATGTATGCCGTCTACCGAATAACTGATCTCTTCCAAAGGCACAAGGTAATCGACTATTCCCGAAACTGTGTTGGCGCGTTTGACAGGGCCAAACTCATAACCGGGCGTAAGGAAATTAATAACCGGTTTCTGCGTGTATTTATTCACAGGCAAATAAATGGGGTAGTCTCCCCTGCCGTTTGTAACTGTACGAACTTCCATGGGAATAGGGCCGTCTGGCCAGGCGGAAATATCTATGACGGTATTAAACTCACCGCTTGCATCAACCCTTATTGGTTTCCATTGGTCGTCCCAGCGGAGGCGGTATTCCACCAATTGGCCCGGGCGGAAAAAATCTATGGAGCCGCTTAATTCAAAGCTGCTGTCAAACCACGGGTCAAGTTCCAGATCGGCATCTTCGTCTTCATATTTTTCCGGGCTGTCAATGATCAGCATAGATTCATTGTATTCCCAACCCGCAGGCGGGGACGCCCTGTTGATACGAACGCCGATACCCTGTTCGGACATGGTGCCGTCTTCTGTTATAGCCCACATTCTAACGTTATTCCTTCCCTCGGGGATCTTTGTCGGCGGAATCCTGAAACTAGGCTGGGCATCCAACCAGTCAATTTGCCCTTCAACTTGCAAAAATTCAGGGAAAAATCCCGGTAGTATATGCCCGTAAATAGGCTGATCGTGAGCCAGGCTTATTGTTCCTAAAACAGGAAGAGGGTGATCGATAATAAATGTCGGCGTCCTGCTCCTTCTTTGATCCCTAAAACGCTGAGTAACAGAGGAGACGTTCCCGCTCTTGTCTACCGCGGTTATTTTAAATGGCACAGGCCGGTTATTGGTAAGCGAAAAGAAAACATTCACCGCCCAGAAAGGATCGCCCGGGCGCAGGGGAATATCAAATCTTTCCCCCTGCCATTCATAGTAAAATTCTGATAAGCCTACCCCGCTTATTACACTTCCTGTTACCTGCGTATCGCCAAAAGAATTTTCGGTAATATCAGGAGAAAGTATTGAGATTATTGGCGGAACATTATTTACAAAGAACAGGAAAGGCCTTGTCACGGATAAACCGGTTTTATTGGTCGCCCTAAGGTAGTAAACAATGGCGCCATCTTCGAGTTTTTTGCTCGGAATGGTAAATTGAAAATATCTTGCAGGATCATTGCGCCTTGAAGTATGCCTTAGAGGTGAAAAGTTTACATTATCGGTACTGATCTGCAGCGACTGTATTCCAATGCCGGTAGTTACCTTGCCTCTTACTACAACATTTCCTGCGATTAGGTCGCCGATTTCCCGGTTTAAAAGTTCAAAAACCGGAGGGACTGCATCCAGTATAAAGCTTATTTTTGATATTTTCCCTTCATTGCCGTTGTTATCAACTGCCTTGACATAAACAGTATGCTGCCCTTCTGGAAGATCGTCTACGGCAAAAGGCATTTCCCAATACTCGCCGCCGTCTTCTACCTCCATGAATTCGCCTTCGTTTAATTTTACCAATACTTGCCTTATTCCGTGACGCGCATGGGCAACACCGACAATTTTAAAATCGTGCCGTATTATCATGCCTTCTTCGGGATAGACAATCCGCGTCTCGGGAAGCCCCGCCATCGGGTCGATTCTTAAATTGTAAGGCCCGCTTTGGCCTATATTGCCTGCCGCATCCTTTACGCTGACAATAATATTATAAGTCCCAGGTTTTAAATGAGACACATTAAATTCACTCTGCCAAACATCAATTCCTTCCGCTGTCTGCGTAATTATCTGCCTTCTTCCGGCTGAATGAACATTATTTGGCATAAATAAAGACGGTAGAAAAAATATAATTAAAGCCACAATTTTAAAAACCTTACACATCAAAAAACCTCTTGCCAAATATAAGAACTGCGCAGCCATGCAATTTGGCTATCTGAAGAAATTGTATTTTGCGCATAACCTGAAGGATGCGCCGGAATCCACTGAAATGTATTTGCAATAGCAGTCTGCGTAAGCGGCTCTTTAAGCCATTGCAGCGTATCTAAGAGCATTTCGCTTTGCTGTTCAGTACCTTCAGTTTTTGCCCATAGAATTTCGGCCTGCAGCCCGTACCTGTCCCAGTTTTGCGGTTCAGGAAAACGCGCAGTGCCTAAAAGCCCCATCCTGAACGGAGGCTGCCTGCGCGCCTGGCTTAAAGGCGCATATAAATAAGCAGTTTCATTGCGGTAAACCAAGGGCCAAACCTGCATCCATGAATAGGATAATGCATCGCTTTGAAAAGGGTAAGAGCGTGCAAGAGAAAGCTTATTATCTTCGAAAGTGCCGTTTAAAGTTTTAAATGCCCCTGGGCTTTCCTGCTGTATCTGAGACAGCCATGCCTGTATTGCAGAATTATCATTGCCTGCAAGCAAAATACTGCCCCTTCTGTTTTCATTATCAAGGAAAGTTCTTTGCGGCTCGGCATCACGGTGTTTGTAAAAAACCATCCAGGGATCAAGCGCCAATGCAAACCAATCTCCATATTCCCTTGTCCGTGATAAATTATTATAAACAGTAAAAGGGGTATCTTTTTCGCGCTCGCCTTGCGGCCCATTGCGGGATATTATAAAACCAAACCCCCCGCTAGGAAACAGCTTGTCTGGCGAACGGGACACAATTTCATAACGTGAAAATGGCGGAGGGTTATCCCTTAGGATACGAATCCAGTCCGCGCTGATATCTTCATCGACATACCAAGTCATTCTTGGACGGGGAAAAAATAAAAATACAGCCAAAGCAATCAAGACTCCGCTTATACCAACAAGTATAAACAGCCTTTTTGTGTTTTTTGCCTTTTTTGCCTTTTTTACCTTATTATTCATTTATGGTATAATTTTAATGCATTTTTAAAATATATTCCAGTATTTTTTCTCGAAATAATGCTATTGTCAATTTCGACCGAAACTGTATTATGGGCAAAATAACCGGCCTTGCATGGCTATTAATAATTACGGCATCAATGTATCTACCTGCGGACACAGGGGGCGGCATTACGCGGTATTCATGGAAAAGGGATAGAAATCCGCCTGTAATTACAATTGAATATGATGAAATTCAGTATTTTTCACCAAATAATGACGGAAAATCCGATTTTTTGGAATTTCCAATAAGCATTACCGATGAACGTTATGTAATAAGCTGGGAATGGGCAATAAAAGATGAAAAAGGCTCTGTTGTCCGCACATACGGAAACGGGGCAAAAAACCCTTCGGCGAGGCGGCCCGGCATAAGAAAGATTAACGCTGAAGTTCCGCCTTCTTTACGCTGGGATGGAATTTCCGATTCAGGTAAACTTGCCCCTGACGGCAGGTATTTTTTTACAATAACTGCAGTTGACGATTCTGGCAATACGGCAAGCACAAAAACTTACGAGGCTGTGTTAAAAAATTCCGCCCCGCAAATAAGCATTGAACCGATTGAAGACAGCCAAAAAATTTTTAACCCATTAGGCAGCAGAAATACTATAAGTTTTAATCCTAAAGGTGTTTCTGAAGAAAAATGGGAAAGCAAGATTATAAACAGCAGGGGTGAAATTGTCCGTACTTTTGAAAATCAAAGCGGCACTACCCTGCCCCTTGCATGGGACGGATACACAGATACGGGTGAAATTGCAGAAGAAGGGGTATACACTTTTAACATTGCCGCTACGGATAAAGCGCAGAATTCGGCACAGGCATCTATGGCTAATATTATCCTGTATACAATAATGCCACAGCCCCGTATTGTAATTGCAGACCCTTGGTTCAGCCCAAATGAAGACGGCATAAAAGATACATTGTTGATGAGGCTTGTTATTCCCTCAAAAGACGAAGTTACAAAATTGAATATAAAGATAAAAGACAGTAAAGATAATATTGTAAGTAATATCGTAAGTAATATTAACTCTTCATCAGTACGGGAACAGTTTATTTTTAACGGAAAAAATAACAGGGGGGAAATTCTGGAAGAAGGCAAATACACGGCAGAATTATCGGTAAGCTACAAAAACGGTTTAATTTCTACAGCCGTATCGCCTGAATTTAACCTTAAAGTTACCCCTCCGCAGGCAAAGGTAAGTTCCGATTTTGCATCTTTCAATTATTCCGGCTCTCAAAATGAAATGATTATAAAGCAGGAAGCCTCGGATGAAACGGAATGGATTGGCGAAATAAGGCGGGAAGACACACCCGCAGATGAAAATCCAGTGCGAAGGTTCAGGTTTACGGGGGTGCCGCCCGCGGAAATACGCTGGAACGGCAGGAGCGAAGGCGGTACAATTGCGGCTGACGGAAGATATACTTACGAGTTAAGCGCAACAGATAAGGCCGGTAATACAGGCCGCTCCAACAGATTGAGTTTTACGCTTAACACCAAAGGGGCTTTGGTAACAATCAGCAGCGATCTTCGGTCTTTTTCGCCCAATGCAGACAGGGTTAAGGACACGATAAATCTTTTGCCAGTTGCAAAGGAAAGGGACGGAATAGCAAGTTACAAAGTTGATATTCTTGGCAGCAATGGCCGCCCTGTAAAGAGCTTTGAAGGCACATTACTGATTCCTGACAGAATTATCTGGGACGGCAGGACAGATGAAAACACCCCCGCGCCCGAAGGCATTTACAGGGCCCGAATAGAACTGCTATATGAAAACGGAAACAGGCTAAATTACACCTCCCCTGCTTTTGAACTTGATAATACTGCTCCTAAAGGAACTGTTTCTGCGCCCTTTACAGTTTTTTCCCCCCACGGGGAACGCGGTACAATCCCTTTCAGCATTACAACAGAGGCAGACGATGAATGGGAAGCGTTTATAGCCGCCAATGACGGAAAACCGGTAAAAACATGGAACTGGAAAGGCCGGGCGCCGCAAATAGCCTGGGACGGAAGGGATTCAGCGGGAAATGCCGCAGCGGACGGGGTTTACCAGTTCATAGTCCAATCCACAGACGAAGCGGGCAACAGCGCGCGCTATCTTATTCCTGCAATCGTTCTTGACACGAGGCAGCCCAAATTATTTATTACATCTACGGCCTCTGCTGAACTTGTCTCCTTTAATATTTTTTGCAGTCTGAGGGAAGGGATAGAGGATTGGAAACTGGAAATTAAGGATGAAAAGGGAACGCTTATAAAGAATTTTGCCTCAGAGCCTTCCAAGCCCGCAGGCGCGATAGGCAGAACCACGCCGCCGCCTGCTGTAATCAACTGGAACAGGCTTTCCGATAATGGGAAAATTATAGAAGGAAACCTTAGCGCTGTGTTGAATGTAAATTACACTAAAGGCGACAGGCTAAATGCAGAAACGGCCCTTGACACATTTTATAAAAAGTGATACTATTATGAAAATTACCGCCGTCTTAGCTCAGCTGGCAGAGCACTTGACTTGTAATCATGAGGTCTCCGGTTCAATTCCGGAAGACGGCTCTACAGGCTGTTTAAAAAACGGCTGTAAATCGGGGAGTTTCCAGAGCGGTCAAATGGGGCAGACTGTAAATCTGTTGGCTCAGCCTTCGAAGGTTCGAATCCTCCACTCCCCAACACTCCGTAAGTCGTTACGTAGTAAGGACTTACGGGTTTTTTACTTCCCGTCAACTGGAGTAATAAAGAACCAAATGTAAAACTGGCACTAATGTAAGTTGCTACAGTTTCGATGCCGGTGCAAGAGGTTTAATATGACCCCAGTACCGTTCTCCCTTTTTAAAAGAGCCGACCGCTCTACCTACTGTGTTGTTTACAAAGACGATTTTTGGCTATAAAGGAGTTTTTAAAAAAATGATTATTTTATTTATAACAGAAATGATAGGAATAACTGCTGCTGCTGCATCGGGAGCATTTATTGGAATAAAAAATAGATTTGACCTTTTCGGAGTATTAGTTTTGGGCGCGGTAAGCGCCTTGGGTGGGGGATTGATTCGAGATGTTTTACTAGGACATTTACCTCCAAGAATGTTTCAGAATTATTGGTATTTATCAGTTGCGACAATTGTTTCAGCCATAGTATTTTTATTCTTTACATTATCAAATAAAATAAATAAAACCCAAAAAGAAGATAAAAATTTATCAGTCAGTATAATAACACAGGTTTTGGTGATAATGCTTTTTTTGTAATATTTCTAGGAACAATGACCGGAGTTGGAGGAGGAGTATTACGCGATTTGCTTTCCATAAAGGTACCAATTATTTTTACAAAACACATTTATGCAGTAGCATCTATAGCAGGTAGTATTATATACTATTTTGTAAATAATTTATATAACCAAACAGTCGCAATAATCGCAGGAGGAGTTGTTGTATTAATAATTAGATTTTTTGCTATGTTCTTTAATTGGAGTCTTACTAAAGCTTGATATACTAAATTATAGATCAAAATAACTTTTAATTCCCTGTTTTCCATAAACCGTTCTAGGCATATGCGTTTTTAGTTGCCTGAACGCACAACACGAAGACCGGCACCATGGGACAAAATACCGTTTTCGATGTGGCCGTCGCGCCGTGCCGAGCGGGCATGTCCAATGTCATCTTCACACGTGCCGCCCCGTATCGCACGGTAGTTGAATCCTTCCCCCGGTCTATATTCCGGACCTGCCGGGTTCTCGTCCGGACCGGAGTCCTCCTGCGTTCGTGTCTCAAAGCTCATCCGATAGTCCAAATTGTCATAGATATACCAGTCCCAACACCACTCACCCATGTTGCCGTGCATATCATACAAACCCCAGGCATTAGCTGCCAATTGACCTACTTCACGAGACTGCTCACCATTAACCCATGCTACTCTTCCAACCAAATCGGGATCATAACCATCGCCCTCTGCATTAAAATTATTCCCATTGTTAAACGCTGTCGTTGTTCCCGCCCGGCATGCATATTCCCACTCAGCCTCTGTGGGTAAACGATACCCATTTCTTGTCCAGTGAACCGTTACATCCCGTGTCTGAAAAATTTCACTTCTAAGTTCCCATTCATAAACAGGCTCCAGCCCTTCAAGTTCGCTCAGCTTATTGCAAAAGTCTGTCGCATCATACCAGGATATGCTATCCACCGGCAATCGAGACTCCTTTTCCCCTGCCACAGGCGGAAGTCCGTTGGCTGTAGTAAAATGACTGGGATTCTCTCCCATTACCGCTTCCCATTGACCCTGTGTTACCTGATATTTTCCCATATAAAATCCGCGTGTTAGTGTTACCGAATGCAGCGTTTCATACAGTACCATGTGATCCGGCTCGGCAATGGGGCTGCCCATCAAAAATGTACCGGGCTCTATCCATACCATCTCAATAAAAGGCTGGGGCTCCGGCTCGTCGGGATTGTTTTCGCAGCCGGTAAACACAGCCGTAAAGCCGATTGCCACAATAGCGGCAATAAAAACGATAATCTTGTTGTTCATAATTTTCTTTCCTAAGTTAAATCCTAAGTTAAAAATGAGTATTTTGTCAAGACTAAATTGGGCAACTTTCGCCTAACAAACGGTATATGCAAAGAAAGCTGCTTGCACAGCTATCTAAAGAGCCTATTCGGCGGCTCGGGCTACACAAAGGTTCTTATTGCGCTAAATAATCCAGCGCGTACTGCACATGAAGCGCCGCGCCGCGTTTGAGTACGCTGTCGTCAAAGTCAAACCTGTCGTTGTGCATGGCGGCAACCGTTCCTTCGGGCGACTGTACACCTAGAAAAACAAATACGCTTGGCCGCACTTCTGAGAAAAATGCAAAATCTTCGCTCCCCATCGCCCTTTTAGAATACGCCACGAACTCCGGCCAATACAGCTTTTCAACACAGTTACGTAATATTTCGGTGCATTTCTCGTCGTTTTCAAGCGGTGGGGTGCAATGCTCGTAAAGCACCTGCGCTTCAACCCTGTAAGCATTGGCTGTACTCTCGCAGATGCGCTGCATCGACATTTCAACAAGCTCCCTTGTCTCTTGTTTAAACGAGCGTACCGTGCCTTCCAAAACCGCGCGCAGTGGGAGTCATGACCGCAGGCGTGCATTAAACCCGGCTTTGACGAGGCGTATGGGACGCCGGTTTTTTCCTGTACTTCAATTGCGTCTATATCGGCCCTTAACGCAACAACCTTACCGGGGAGCGCTCCTCGAATAATTCCGATGGTACACGTTTCACCGACGGGAGACCATTCCACGCCCATAGCGTCAAGCTCCTGCCGTATTCGTGCGGTGGTTTCAAATTCCTGCATACTGGCTTCCGGATATTGATGAAAATGCCTTCTCATGGCGACAATATAATCCGAAACCTCATCTGACATACGCAGAATATCCTCATTTTTAATCATGATATAAAATCCTCCTGTCTTTTTAGAGCCTATCCAACAATAAGCTCAGGTGTATGTTTTTTTTATACTGCAAAAACGGCAACGCATGTCAACCTATTCAACATTATTATTAAAATTATATTCGCTTATTCTTTTTATTATTTCTAATTCATTATCAAATGCTTCAAATAATTTATTTTTCATAGAATTTGGAATACGGGTATAATTTA
>Ga0099364_10002405_pt1 | contig 29867 bp, 27 predicted proteins | sample TergutTh196P3_FD_73070 | JGI IMG/M metagenome (GOLD analysis project Ga0099364, IMG submission 73070) | Microcerotermes parvus P3 segment gut microbial communities from Pointe-Noire, Republic of the Congo - Th196 P3 | ecosystem: Host-associated > Arthropoda: Insects > Digestive system > Gut ...
AACACAAAAGACGTCTACAATGGTAACATCCTCAGGAACAATCCAATCTACTGACGTGGTAAACTCTACAATTCCCTTAATCTCTCTCCACTTTGCATACAGCGTAATATCATCTGAAACGGTATTGTTAAAATCCCATTTGTCAGCAAAGATATCCTTGTCCGTGTACCATCCATCAAAAATGTAATCGCCGTGTGTCGGCGCCGCCGGTTCGCTAATAGTTTCGCCACTGTAGTAACCAAACTGTAATATTGTTTCCCCATAGTAACTTCCGCCGTTGCAGTCGAAAGTAACTACAATGTAGCTATATTTCATTTTGCAGGCTGCAAACAAACAGACTGCCATAAGTATAAATAATGTTTTTTTCATAAAATAAAATTTTATTATAAATTAATATTGAACTATTTAAATCATTTTTCATTGCGTTATCATTATTATCTAACAACGTATAAGCCCGTGCTGCTCCAAAGATATACCGCCCCCATGCCTTAGCCGCTTCTGTTTTTTCAAGAGAGAGCGAACGGCATGATGCAAGGAAATTCAGAATATCGCCATGTAAACTCATAATTAATTACAATTTCACAGTAAATTTATAAGGACAACTCCCCTTAAAAAAACAAAATCAACAAACGGCGATATTGTTTCAACGAATGGGGAAATTTTATCAATGAGAGATTTTTATTGTTTTTTGAAAGTATAATAATTATAGAATAAATAAAAAAGGCTGCTTTCGCAACCTCTTTTACCCTAAAAAAACCTAAATCCATGAAAAAAACCTATTTTCTTATATATCCTGTTATACGTTTATCAATCATTTACACTGCGAAAATATATTGACGAAAATTCAATAAAAAATAAAATCAACAAACAGCGATATTGTCTCAACAAATGGGGGAGTTGTATCAATGAGGCGGAAGTCAAAAACCACTAAAAAGGTTGCGAATGCAGCCTTTTTTATTGCATTTCTGAAAATGACGTGATCAGCGTAGCGTTAATTTATTTTGTATTTTTGCAGAAAAGAGAGATATGTATTTGTACAATAATCGGGCTTGCCCTTAAAATGAGAACCTTGATACCTTCTGAATTTATAAAGAGATTATCGTCTCAAAAATATATTGACTCGGAAGCTCTCATTAAATCGCTAAACGAGCCTTCGCCTGTGAGTTTCCGCATAAATCCGTTTAAGTGGAATTATGAGCCGTTGGACGCCGCAAAGGTTAGTTGGGCGGACGATGGTTATTATATTGAAAAAAGACCTTCGTTTACTCTCGATCCTCTTTTTCATTCGGGTTGCTACTATCCGCAGGAGGCTTCGAGCATGTTTATCGAGCAGGTATTTAAACAGTTAGTTGATAAAAAAAACAACCTTCGCGTTCTCGATTTATGCGCTGCGCCGGGCGGTAAAAGTACTCATCTCTCAACGCTTATAGGAAAAGCCGGAGTGTTGGTTGCCAATGAGGTTATAAGACCGCGTGCCTCTATCTTGACGGAAACGCTTACAAAATGGGGAGTTGGAAATGTTTTGGTAACGCAAAACGATCCTTCCGACTTTAGCCGTCTTGAAGGTTACTTTGATGTTATTCTTGTTGATGCGCCATGTTCGGGTGAGGGTATGTTTCGAGACGAGGTTGCGAGGAACAACTGGTCGGAGGCGAACGCCAACCTTTGTTCGGAAAGGCAAAAGCGGATACTTAACGATGTTTGGCAGTCGCTCAAAGAGAATGGATTGCTTATTTATTGCACCTGCACTTTTAATCCGCTTGAAAACGAAAAAATTATAGAGTGGCTTATTGAAAATAAATCTGCCGAAATCATTTTGCCCAATATTGACAGATTTTCGGGGATAACCTCAATTGACTGCAAGGGTTACGGTTTTCTTCCATATAAAACAAAAGGCGAAGGTTTTTTTATCTCCGTTTTGAGAAAAAAGGAAGCGGCAAAACCTGTTAAGGCGGGAAAAGTGAAAATAACCGAATTTAAACCTACTGACAAAGAGAGAGATTTGATAAAAAACCTGTCGTTTGTCTCGGACGACAGTTTGTTGAAAAACGCAAATGAGATATGGGTGTTGCCGTGCGGTTATAGCGAATATAACTTATTGAATCAGAGCCTGAAGATTGTTAAGCCGGGTGTAAAACTTGCAACTATTAAGCAAAATGACGCTATACCTTCGCATGATATTGCCTTAGCGACAGACATGCTGAAGAATGAATTTTGTGAAATTGAACTGGATTACAGAGATGCGATTTCTTTTCTTAAACGAGACATATTGAATATTTCAGCGCCAAAACAAGGCTGGATTATGCTGAAATACAGAGGAATAAATCTTGGCTGGGCAAAGAATATAGGTTCGCGTATAAATAACTATTATCCTGTTGAATGGAGAATCAGAATGGATACTGCTAACGCCGACAAGTCGAATATTATAAAATGGAAACATTTAGTATATGACACTAAAATAATACAACAATCCCAAATTACTCAATAGGAAAGTCGCTTAATAAACAAAAACTCATCTTTTTTCAGGCGTAGCGCCAGTTTCCGCGCACTTTTTCAGTTTACGGTAACAGCCATTTTTTGTAACCCGCAAGTATTTCGGACAGCGGTTTGCCATAACTGTATAAAAACCCTTGTGTCATATCTGTGTCGTAAATACTGTATTTATTAAACTCCTTGAATCTATTAAGTCCGTAGGCGTCAATCAGGTAGTTTGTGAATATACCGGAAATAAGATAATATTTTTCGCCTTGATAAAAAGACACTCTGCCGCAAATAACTTCCGTAAGGTCTTCATCTGCAAATTCTCTCGCTCTTTCCAAGCCTCTCTCTTTCTCCGTGTCTTTTTGCGTATATTCATACCATTTACGGATACCTTCGGAAAAAAATGTAGTAGCGGTTTCATTACTTATCTGGTCAATGATTTTTCTAATGGTTCTGTGCATAATTGCTAATTATTTAATTATTAATTGTTATCGTAAAATAAAAAGTTGAGCCTTTGCCTTCGGCGGATTCTATCCACAAGTCGCCGCCCATCATTTCGACAAGGCTGCGCGATATACTCAATCCTAAACCGGCGCCTTCATACTGTCGGTTGTTGGTAGGATCGACCTGACGGAAACGTTCGAAAATAATCTCTTTATGTTCGGGCTTCAATCCTATGCCGGTGTCTTCCACAAAAAATTCGAGCTTGTCGGGCGACAGTTGCCGATAGCCGAAACGAATGTGTCCATTTTCGGTAAACTTGACGGCATTGCTTATCAGATTGCCCAATATTTGCTGCAAACGGGCGGGATCGACATTAACGATATGGTTGCCTTTAACTCCGCTGCGGGCAAGCATAAGCTCAATATCCCCTTTGTTGTGAGTTTGCAAATAGGCTTTATAGAAAAGATAGAGTTCGTCCATCAATTTGTTGATTTGCACGGGAGCAGTATTAAGTTTCAACTGATTTGCCTCTATTTGAGATATATCTACTATATCGCGTATCAGATTTATCAACTGAGTTGTGCAGTTGTTTACAATGCCTATATATTCTTTGCGGTCTTCGTCCGTCAGATCTTCGGAGTCGAGCAACTGGGCAATTCCGACAATTCCGTTGAGCGGTGTGCGGATTTCGTGCGATATGTTTGCCAGAAACGCCGACTTGAGCCTGTCCGACTCTTCGGCTTTTTCTTTGGCTACCGTCAATTCTGCGGTTCTCTGTTCCACCATCTGTTCCAGCTGCGTGCGGTATTGCTCCAATGCTTTGTCGGCTAATTTCTTTTCCGTTATGTCCAGCAACGCTCCCGCCACTCTGAGCGCATATCCCTCTTCATCGCGGACGGTTGCGCCGTATGCTTTGAAATGTCCGTATTCGCCGTTTTTTCTTAACAGTTGATATTCTACATCGTATGGCGTTTTTCCGCTTCGGTCGAGCAGGTGTCGGGCAAAAGCGTCTAAAGTGCGTTTCTTGTCGTCAGGGTGCAGTTTGTCGCTCCAGCTGCTGAGAATGTCGGGAAAATCAGTCTCGCTTGAATATCCCAATATTTTTCTGAACTCATCAGACCATGTAAAAGGATTGTTCGGGTTTACAGGGTCGCCTTTTACCACCTCCATATCCCACAATCCAATCCCTGAGGCTTCCACAAGAAGTCCCAAAACAACCAGCTGATATTTGTTTGCCAGATTGGCGGCATTGAGTTCTTCGGTACGTTCTTTTACCAAATCTTCCAGTTTTTCACGATACCTGCTCAATTCGATTTCGTTTTTTTTGCGCTCGGTAATGTCGGTAATGATTCCGTCCCAAATGATGTGCAGATTATCTCGCCGCGGACGCGCAATTATGTTCATCCAGCGGTTGCCGAAACAGATTTCCATGTCGAAGTCGTTCATCGTTTTGGCGCTCTCTTCAAAAACCTGCAATAAAGAGGAAGTGTCTTCCAGCGATATGGCAGAGAATATCTCCGTGGCTTTTGACATGACGGCGGCGGCGGCAATTCCCGTAACCGTTTCCCACGTTGCACTGACATACAGCATACGCATCTGGCGCGTTCTGACGTTGCGCGTAAACTGATAGAGCGTGCTGTTGGGAAGATTGTCGCCCAATACCTGCAAACGGCTCTTTTCGGCTTCAAGGTTGCGTTCCGTATCTTTGTAGCTGGTGATGTCCGTAATGATTCCGTCCCAAATGATGTATGCCCCCTCGCAGCGCGGACGCGCAATGATGTTTATCCAGCGACCGTTCATGCGGGTTTCGAAAGGGTAGTCGGTCATAGTCATGGCGCTGTTGTCGATGGTTTGCATCAACGCCGGCAAGTCGTCAGGCTCTATGGCATCGAATAGTTTCGAAATGTCTATCAGGACATCGGCGGCTGTAACTCCCGTCACTGTTTCCCATCTGGCGCTCACGTATCTCATGCGCATTTGACCGGTTCTGACGTTGCGGGCGAATTGAAACAGCGCGCTGCCGGGTATGTTGTCGCTCAACATCTGTAAACGGCTCTTTTCTATTTCCAGTTCGCGTTCCGTCTCCTTGCGCTGGGTAATGTCTGTAATGATGCCGTCCCAAAAAATCTGTGTCCCATCGCGCCGCGGACGTGACGACATTTTTATCCATCGGGTGCGACCGCGGACGGCGCCTCGGAATTCGACTTCGAAGTCAGCCATCGTTCTGGCGCTGTTGTCGATGTCCTGCATCACCATTGGCAAATCGTCAAAATGCACCAGGGCATATAAGGTATCCATATTGGACATGGCAATGTCGGCGGCAACTCCCGTTACCTCTTCCCATCTGCCGCCGGCATACGACATGCTCATTTGATCTGTTTTAGTGTCGAGAACAAATTGATAGAGCGCACCGTCAGGAAGGTTGTTGCTCAGTGTTTCCAGCCTGTTGTTTTTTACCAGCAACTCCTTTTCGGTTTCTTTGCGGGCGGTAATGTCGAAAACAAAACCGTCAAAAATAACGCAGTCGCTTTCGAGGTGCGGATACGACAATATTTGCAGCCAGCATCTTTTTTTCGTTGCAGGATGGATGTAGCGTATTTCAAAATTGAACTTCCTGTCGGGTATGTCAAATTTCAATTCGCTGATTTGTTGCAGCATTAACTGTCGGTCGTCTGACGGTATGTTTTTTAAAACATACCGCAGGTCAGCCAGTGTATCCTCGTTGGATACGCCTGTTATTTTCTCCCACGCGCCGCTGACGTAATCAAATTTTATGGTTTCGGTCGATATATCTCTGACCAGACGAAACAGCGCGCCGTCCGACATCTTGTCGAATGCCTGCAGGCGCTCGTCTTGAATGACAAGTTTTTTTTCGGCTTCTTTTAGGTTGTATATCTGCATGTTGCGATTTAGTATAATTTTTTAATCTAACAAAAAACAAAACTATAATGCCAATAGTATTTTATCAAGACTATTTTTGCCGCAAAAATTAAGGAAAAGCCTCATATAATGTGAATAAAAGACAATGGGAAGAATTATTTACTCTATATTAGAGGATAAAATAAAATAAATACTCTTAAAATGATATAAAATGATTTGTTATTAATATTATTTGTTAATTTTGAGCGTTTTTGAATATGTTTTTACATTAAATATCAAATAAAATATGAAAAATGAAGTGTGGTATGACAGTTTTATGGAGACTCTTTTTGCAAGGTATCCAAAAAAGTCGCAGCTGGTGGAGGATTTGATGGGATTGTTGAAAATTGAACGCGAAGCGGTTTACAGGAGATTGAATAAACATGTTGCATTTTCAAGCAATGAAATTGCAAAAATATCTTCATCATGGAACATCTCTTTAGACAGTATTATTAGTATAAGTTCCGGTAAAATTCCTTTTATGATGCAGCCGCTCAATTATGTTGCTCCTTCGGAACATGAATTGAAGATTCTGCAAGATATTATTCAATCAATCAACTACTTCAAGGATTTTCCCGATACGGAATTTATGGATATATGCAATAAGTTGCCCCGCCAGCTGCTTGCAGGCTTCAGCTACTTGAATCGATTCCATTTGTTTAAATGGCTGTTCCAATATGGAAGCAGCAAAAAGCCTGTTCCGTTTTCGCAGGTCGTTATTTCGGAAGAGATGCTCCAATTGACTGCCGACTATTATGTGGCAGTAAAAAATGTGCCCACTACGAATTGTATATTCGACCGCATGATTTTTGAGCATTTGGCAAATGAAATTAGCTATTTTTATTCCACCCAAATGATAACAGACGAAGAAAAAGATCTCTTGAAAAAAGATTTGTACGCCTTGCTGGATTACCTGTTGGAAGTTGCGACAAATGGTTGTTATCCCGAAACTCAAAACAGGGTAAATCTATATATATCAAACCTTAGCATTAACACAAATTACAGCTATGTCTATACAAACCGTGTAAGTATATGTTTTATTCATGTATTTGACAAGTACGACATTTATACCCACGACACTGAAATGACAGCAAATTTCAGAACATGGATGCAGCTGAAAAAAAGATCGTCTATTCAAATTTCGGAAGTAGATCAAAAAAGCAGGATAGAGTTTTTTGCAAAACAACGCCAGATAGTTGATAGTTTGTAGTTTGCCTATATGCTCTAAACTCTAAAGGCAAAATCAGCCTTGCGACCGCTCCGCAATGAAGATTTTTTTATCCGTATAACTGCAAAAACCGGTTACGGTTAAAAAAAACAAAAAAAACGCCATCTTCGTGTAACAAATTCCTTTTTCAGTCGTCTTCATTTTGAAAGGGCGTTATAACGATGAATGAAAAGTTTGGACAAACGGTTGTGTGAATGGATAGAGCGGATTTCAATAAATTGATGTCGCAGATGCGACCGAAGCTGTACCGCTTTGCACTTGCATACGCCAAGCAAACGGACGAGGCGGAGGACGTTGTCCAGGAGATTGGGGTAAAGTTGTGGGAGCGGCGCGATGAACTTAACGCGCTGGGCAATGTGGAAGCATACGCCATGAGAGCCGTGAAGAACCGCTGCCTCGACTACGCCCGCTCGATGCACAACCGGACGGAAGAGTTGATTGAAGCCTGCGATGTTGCTCACGAACAAACGCCGTACAAAAGTTTGGAAGAAGCCGATATGGTTGCGTTTGTGAGACGGTTAATAGCTCGGCTGCCCGAACAGCAACAGATGGTAATCCGCCTGCGCGACATTGAAGGATATGAGTTGGAGGAAATTGCCGAAATACTCGAAATAAATGAAGGAACGGTGCGTGTCAATTTGTCGCGAGCCAGACAAAAGATAAGAGAAGAAATTTTAAAACAGTAAATAATAAATGTATGAATGAACAAAAAGTAGAAGAACTGCTCCAGCGATATTTTGAAGGAGCAACATCATTGGACGAAGAACGCGCATTGCGGCGTTATTTTGCCGAGAGCGACACACCCGACTCGCTGAAGGCATATCGCGCCATGTTTACGTTCTTTGCCGATGAACGCGCCGTAGAGCCACCCAAACAAAAGGCGGCAATTCGCAGCGTCCGACTGACCCTCTCTATCGTTGCCGCTATTGCGGCGAGCATTGCCATACTGTTCTTGATTGGTATGCCGCAGCAGCAACCCGACAACTATGTTTACTACGTGGACGGGCAACGCATATACGATGAGACAGCAGCCATAGCGCTGGCTGAAAACAAGTTGCAAATGCTGGCGGCATCAATGCAAAAGGCGCAGAACAGCATGGCGGCTTTCGAAAGAGTGCAGGAAGGCGCTCAATCGCTGCAACAACTCGGCAAAATTTCGAACGCATACCGGCAAATGGAAATGCTGGGGGCTAAAATAGGAGAATTAACAATCAATTAATAATTAATAACTAATAAAAGAGAGATGAAAAAATTGAGTTACATTTTAATCATTGCCTCGTTAATAAGCGCATCATCAGGCGCATACGGGCAAAATGACGAAGATCCCGTTTTAAGGATTTTCGACAAATACGAAAACAGGGAAGGCGTTGAATCCATAAGCATTTCGCCGGCTTTGTTCGGGCTGATGGGAAGCGAAGCAGCCAACGACAACAGAACTCGGGAACTTATCTCGAAAATTACCGGAATGCGCATAATTGCCATATCAGGCGACAGAGGGCGCGCCAATCGCGAAGCTTTGGCGGCTGAATTACAAGCCGTTGTGAGAAGAGATTTCGAGGAAATTATGAAAGTGAACAGTTCGGGCGAGCGAATTGAACTCTATGTGTGGAACAAACCGAATTGCAGGGATTGCAACAGCGCGTTGCTGTTCATCACATCGGCAACCAACTCACTCACGGTAATGCACCTTGCCGGAACAATTGACAAAACCCTGATAGACGCCGTGATGAACGGAGAAATAGGATTATCGGGTAAATAACAGAATAATAACTAATTGTATAACAAATAAATTGAATAATTATGAAAAAGCTAATGACCATAGTTCTTTGCACAACTTGCATATCAGTAAATATAATTGCTCAGTCCGGCGTGCGGATTGGTAATTACGAACTCTTTCTCAAAAAGGTTGAAAACAACAGTATCGAGCAAATCGTTTTAAGCGAGCCTTGTCCGCCATGCCCTTCGGAAAATGAAACACGACCTAAACCCAAATTTACTCCATACCAACAATCCGACTTCTTTTACGGTGTGGGACTTATTGTGCCGGATAACGGAGACGATTATTACACGGCATTGGGCGGTAAAAGCATCAACATTGATGCAGGGTGGATGCGCCGTTATCATTTTTCCCGCCGGTTTGCATTGGGCGGAACGCTGCATTATTCGTACTATAACTACAAGTTTAGAGATGCGGCAAGCGAACCGTTTTTCAATAATGTTGTGTTAAAAAACAATACGTTTGTCAATGACGATATTCGCAAACAGACATACCGCAGCCACAATATTGCCGCCGGCGCATTTACTCGGTTTTACTTTATTCCGCCCGTAAATCGCGGTAAAGACGGGTTGTACATCGACCTTGGAGCGCAGGGCGATTTTGCTTTCAGCAGGTTTGCCATGCTCAAAACGCACTCGGAGGGGAAGAAAAAGCATTATGAAGATTATGCTTTCAATCCGTTCAACGCTTCAGCCGTTGCCCGTATAGGCTGGAAACAACCTCGTAGGAGTGTTGGGAAAGTGTATTTTGGGGGAGGTAATTCGCGTGCATTATTTGTCCGTTACCGTTTCACCGATGCATTCAACACAAGATCATTGCCGATGGATCTTCCGCCGATTACCATTGGGGTGCAGTTTTTTTAAGTAACATATTATAATCAATACAAGAATAGTCTGTATTTTCCGCAGGCTATTTTTGTGTTGTCATGCCGCTTAAAAGCTCAAATACAACAGATATTTTATCATCAAGCGGCAATTGGGCGTCTATCCAGTGGATTTTTGTTCCTTTTCTCTCCATTCCTCTGAACCATGTCATTTGTCGTTTGGCAAACCGGCATATAGCGGTTTGCAGGCTCGATACCATCTGCTCGTAAGTAAGTTTATTGATAAGATAAAGGGTAATAAACTTGTATTCGAGTCCGTAATATATTAATGCCTCCGGGCTGAGTCCTGAGTCGAGAAGATTTTTTACCTCCTCAATCATGCCTTCGTTGAGCCGCTGCCGAAGCCTTTTGGCAATATTTTCCCTGCGCTGCTCCCGGTCGGGCAATACTCCAACTACAAGCGTGTTCACTTTGGGAGCCTCGCTTACGTTTGCTTTGTTTTGCCTGACGTAATATTCAATCTCTATCGCCCGTATTGCCCGCTTTTTTGTATCAATGTCGGTAGTGTTGTGAAGTTTTTTGAGAGAAGAGAGTATCTCTGCAAGCTCTTCAAGCGTTTTCTCTTCGAGTTGTTTTCTCAGGTCATGGTCGGGAGGAACTTCGAGCATCTGATAGCCGTTTATAACGCTGTCTATCCACATTCCCGAGCCGCCGCAAACAACCGGAAACACGCCCCTTTGACGGAGCGATTCATATACCTTGAAAAAATGCCGCTGATATTCAAAGACATTATACTTTTCGCCCGGCTCGGCAATATCTGTCAGATGACACGGTATTTGCGTTCCTTCAATGATGTAGTCGTCATAATCCTTCCCTGTTCCTATGTTCATACGGCGATATACCTGTCTTGAGTCGGCGCTTATTACCTCGCCGTCAAGCCTGTGGGCAACAGCCGCTGCAAGCCGGGTTTTGCCTGACGCCGTAGGTCCGGTTATCACAAGAAGGTCGTACTTATCTGTAAAACGGTTGTTCAATTTAAGTCATTAATTAAATAATTCAGCAATATATGCCAAAAATAATTAATTTTGCATTATATATTATTATTATCACATAATGAAAGGCGGCAAGACAGACACAATAATACGCAATAAACGGGCTTCGCACGACTACGAGTTTCTGGAAAAATTTGTAGCCGGAATAAAACTTTTAGGCACCGAGATAAAATCTGTCCGGTTGGGCAAAGCCTCTGTGGTTGACGCATACTGTTATTTCAGCGCCGGAGAGTTATATATGAAAGGAATGCACATTGCGGAATACTGGTGGGGCAATTTGAATAACCACGAACCCCTGCGCGACCGCAAACTGCTGCTGACGGCACGAGAATTAAAAAGATTAGAGAAAAAAGTAAAAGAGACAGGACTTACAATAATTGTAATAAAAGTATTTATCAACGACCGCGGACTTGCAAAAGCCGAAATAGCCCTTGCAAAAGGCAAAAGAGAGTTTGATAAACGAGAAACTCTCAAGAAAAAAGACGCATCGAGAGAGATAGACCGCCTGCGAAAAGTTAAATGACGAGGTTTAAAGTATAGTCTGTCGCTATCAAACTATTTCTATACCACTTTTATTACATTCAGAATTTCTGATACGTCCTGCAATTTGAGTAGTTCTCGTATTCGTTCAGCTATTACTCCAGCCTATACACGTTTGCTATACTTCATTATCCAAACAATGTGATACTTACAATCATAGGTGCCGTGACTTGTCTTACGATAGTTTTGCATAATAAATTGTTGCCGTAAAATTACCAGATATACCAATGTCTTCACCTAAAGCCGAGGAATCGTTCCCCAGATTGATACATTAAGAACGTTCTATTGTTCGGAATCACAAAGCTAGTTTTATCGTTTGTCGAATTTTCAATCAGCTGAAACCTATAAGCGAAAAGAATCCATTTGCAAAAAATCTGATCACAGGTCCAATGGGAAGAAAATTAATTTTTGTAACAATAGTAGCAAGTATAAGACCGATAAATAAAAACGATCCGTATTTATAAAAACTGCCATACAAAATTGGATATTTTCTTAAACCATTAAACAGCAGGTGCGAGCCGTCAAGCGGAGGTATGGGGATAAGATTAAAGACAAACAATGCCCAATTAATAATAATTGCATAATGAATGATATTGCCAATTATCTGATATGTATCACTTTGATGTATTGGCAATACAGAGAGAATTATAGATAGCGTCATTGCAATTGCGGCATTCGAAAGCGGACCGGCTATCGCAATTTTCATTATATCGTACTTGGGGTTTCTTAGATTGCGTTCATCAAACTGTACCGGTTTAGCCCACCCGAAACCTACTATGATGAGAAAAATAAATCCCATCGGGTCTATATGTTTAAGGGGATTCAGAGTTATTCTTCCCTGCTCTTCAGAGGTAGTGTCGCCACATTGTTTTGCAACGTAAGCATGACAAAACTCATGAACGGTTAGCCCTATAATAATACCGGGCAAAAAGTAAAGGCTTCTTAATAAATTAAATTCCATTTTGCAAATAAACGCAGTTTTTTTGAATTTTTAAAACTGTTTCATGATTTTGAATCGGGTTTGTTATGTTTTAAGGTTGATAATAATCCACACGCCGCATTTATGTCCAATCCGCGCGATGTTCGTATGGTAGTTAAAATGCCTTTGGCGTTAAGAGCCTCTTTAAATTCGATTGTTTCAGCTAATCCCGGACTTTTGAAATCGGAATCCGGCAGTTCATGGAATCTTATAATATTAATTCTGCATTTAATTCCGTTGAGTATTCTTGCCAGCTCTTTTATGTGTTTTGGAGTATCATTAACTCCTTTAAAAAGAATATATTCAAATGAAACTCTTCGTTGTCCGCCAAATTCAAAACCGCGAATTAGATCTAAAATATCTTTAACTCTGTTTGTGCGCTGAATCGGCATTAACGCTTGCCGTTCCGCATCGAATGGCGAGTGGAGGCTGACGGCAAAATGCGCTTTGCTTTTTTCCAAAAACTCTTTCATCGGCTCTAATAATCCTATTGTGCTGACGGTAATTCGTGTGGGACTCCAGCCGTATCCCCATTCGCTTGTAAGTATGTCAAGGCTTTTCAGAACTTCGCCCAAGTTGTCCAACGGCTCGCCCATGCCCATGAATACTATGTTAGTAAGTTTGTCAAATTCCGGCAGGCTTCTGAATTGATTAAGTATCTCGTTTGAAGTGAGGTTGCCCTGAAATCCCTGTTTTGCCGTCATGCAAAAAATACAGCCCATTTTACAGCCAGCCTGCGCCGACACGCATATTGTTGCTCTGTCGTTATCAGGTATATACGCAGTTTCTATATATTTGTCGTCAAGAACTTTATATAAATACTTTTTTGTTCCGTCAATGCTTTCCGAGAAATCTTCGGGAGGATAAATTCCCAAATCGTATTCAGCAATCAACAACTCCCGACTTTTTTTTGAAAGATTGGTCATTTCATCTATCGCCGATATTTTTTTCTTATAAAGCCAGTCGGCAATTTGTTTTGCGGTAAAGCCGGGTAGTTTCAGTTTTTTAGTTACAGCAATCAGCTCATTCAGTGTTTTCCCGTACAGTCTCTCTTTTTGCATACAGCGAATGTCTTATCTCATCTGCTTAACAATCTTTGCAATATATTTGCCGAGAATGTCAAATTCAAGGTTTACGACAGTTCCGGGTTTTATCTGATGAAAATTTGTAACTTCGTGGGTAAATGGAATTATGGCAACCTGAAAAGAGTTTGACTGCGAGTTTACAACGGTCAGACTCACTCCGTTTACCGACACAGAGCCTTTTTCAACGGTAATGTTTTCAACTCCTAACGGCTCATATTCAAATGTGTAGTACCAGCTTCCGCCGGCTTCGGCAACATTCATACATACAGCAGTTTGGTCAACGTGTCCCTGCACCATGTGTCCGTCTAAGCGACCATCGAGCTTTACGCTTCTTTCCAGATTGACTTTATCACCGGGCTTCAACAATCCGAGATTTGTTTTTTCAAGCGTCTCTTTAATTGCCGTAACCGTATAAGTCTGGTCATCTTTTTTAACGACCGTTAGGCAAACGCCGTTATGCGAAATGCTTTGATCAATTTTTAACTCATTTACAAAAGAGCATTTCATCGTGATATGGAGGTTATCCATCTCTCTTTCAAGCTTTACCACCGGAGCGGCTTCTTCTACAATTCCTGAAAACATAATCAATAATTTTTAACAGGGTAAAGTTAATACTTTTTTCATACAAACATCATTCGGCAGTCCAAATAAGTTTTTTTCCGAATCCAAACCTGTTATCGGTCATTTTGATGTATGTCGGCTTCACTGCCCAAAGATGCGTGTCCATCAACGCCGCTATGGGAAATCTTTTCAAATAACATGATTTTATTTTGTCGAGTTCGCCGCCGCCGGGCTTGTATATTATTCCCTGAAACTGAATCCCTTGTATTTTGCCAATAATCATTGTTTCAAGCGCTACCGAGCCTGCGACAAGGGGATTTTCAACAAATTCTTTTCCGTGCCTCGTATCTTCGTCTGTTGTGAAAACAAGGAGGTTGTCGTCTTCCAAATAAGTATAAAAACAGTTGGCGCACCAAGCCTCGTTTTTGACAGATGTGGCGATTGTCAAAACGTGGTGTTTTTTGAAAAACTTTATTATCCTTTTGTCAATCATTTTCCAGCCATCTGAAGCAGTTGTTTTCAAAACCGGCAAGATCAATAATTCTATCAACAATGGTCATTGCCAGCTCTTCAACAGATTGCGGATTGTTGTAAAAAGAAGGCGAGGCAGGGCATATAACGGCTCCTGCAAGAGCGAGCGTTCTGAAATTTTCGATATGAATAAGATTATACGGCGCTTCCCTCGGCGTTATTATTAGTTTGCGCCTCTCTTTAAGCATTACGTCTGCTGTGCGCGTGATAAGGTCGGCGGATATTCCGTTGGCAATTCGTCCTGTTATTCCCATTGAGGCAGGACAGATTATCATCGTGTCGTAACTTGACGACCCCGATGCAAACGGAGCAAAAAAAGAGCCGTTAGAATATTCTTTTACAGGGCTTTCGACTTCAAATGCCGTGCCTGTTTCTTCAAGCCATATCTCTTTGGCGGTGTCGGAAAATATTACCGCAATTTCCTTTGGCGGAGCCTTTAACTGTTTAAGTTTTTCAATAAGCAACTTGGCATAAATTGCACCGCTTGCCCCTGTAACTGCCACTACTATTTTTCGTCCGGCTCTGTTCATAAATTGTTTTGGTTTTTTTTAACGGATACTAAACGATTATAATTTTGAAAAAAACTTAAATCTTTTCTTACCGTCCATCCTTTTTCTGTTGCAATGCTTGGATTGCAATCGTCTATTCCGGGATTACCGCCTATATAAACGGTTTTTGGATTTCCTGGAGTATCATCAATGACTGTTGGATTATGTAAAATAGTTTTGTTATGCAATGACTCAAATAAAGCATTTAACGCAGGGGTTGACAATTGGTTATGATAACAATATAAGTATTTGAATGTGATATTATTACTCACATCCAAATACGTTAGTTGATTATTGCTGCAATTCAAATGTGTCAACGCCGGCTTGCCACTCACATCCAAACTTGTTAATCTATTATTACTACAATTCAAGGTTCTCAACGATATATTGGCGCTCACATCTAAACTCGTTAGTAGATTTCTGCTACAATCTAATCGTTTCAGCGCAGTATTTTTGCTCACATCTATAAACATTAACGGATTACTGTAGCAATACAGATTTTCCAATGCAAAATTTTTGCTCAAATCCAGTTTTGTTAATTTATTAGTAAAACAATACAAAGCCATCAACGCAATATTGCCAACTTCTAAGTTTGTTAATTGATTTCTGGCACAGTTCAAGTCTTTCAGCGCAGTATTTTTGCTCACATCCAAAAACATTAACAAATTATTGTCGCAATACAAAGTTTTCAATGCGGTACATTCGCTCACATTCAATGCAGTTAATAGATTATTGCCACAATTCAAGTATGTCAGCGCAATATTTTTGGTCACGTCCAATTCGGTTAATTGATTACTGGTGCACTGCAACACTGTCAGCGCACTGTTATTGCTTACGTCCAATACGGTTAATTGATTACTACCGCAATCCAAGCGAATGATATTTTCGCCGGATATAGTAATAGTACGGACGTTCGTACCGGAATAACTATGCTTGATATATATATCTTCCTTATCCGAAAGTGTTATTGTTTCGGTATCCGAACCGTCTCCCCAATCAATAGTTGCCGTTCCTAAGCCGCCTAACCAAATAGATACTTCGCCGGATTTACTCGTGGTCATGGTAATTTGCTTCGGTTCGTTTGCAGTTGCGGTGTAAGCCGAGGTCAACATTAAGACTATAATGTAAAATATAATCCTTTTCATTTGCATATCATTTTTAATGGTCATTACTTCCAAATACAAAGATATAAAAACGTTGTGTGCAATTCTGATTTTTTTGAAAATAAAAACTGATTTCGGTTAGTCTTTTGTATATTTCAGTTATTTGCAGGCGGGATTATATTCGCCTTAATGTATTTACCCGTTTGGCGAATGGTTAGTGGTTAATGCCAATAATGATTAATGATAAATATTCAGAACAAAACATGAGATATTAACCATTAATCATTAATCATTAATCATTAAAAAAAGGTTATCTTTGCGGAAACATAAAAAATGGATACAGATGTTAAAATACAAGATGTAGAAAAGGTTTACCGGTATTGGTTATCTTCTTCCGACAACGATTATGAGGTGTTGTTGAACATGTTTCAATCGCGCCATTATAATTGGGCTTTGTTTTTAGGGCATATTGTTTTGGAAAAACTTATAAAAGCATATTTTGTTAAAAAAAACGGCGTTCACGCGCCATTTTCGCACGATTTGCGTTTGTTGGCAAAAAAATGCGACATGAATTTCCCCGATGATATGGCGTTGCAGTTGGATGTAATAACAAGTTTTAATATCAATGCACGTTACAATTCATTTAAAGAAGATTTTCAAGCCTGAGTTTTCAAACGAATGGTTCAATAACATAAAAGCATTACGTCAATGGATAAAAGAGAGGCTATAACCGCAGCGCAAAAATATGTGGATACTGTAAGCAAGAAATATGAACTTGTGCAGGCTTTTGTTTTCGGCTCGTATGCAAAGGGCAATTATCATGCCGACAGCGATATTGATGTGGCTGTGGTACTGAAAAACGTGTCTAATCTGTTTGATGCTCAAGTGGATTTGCTGCATATACGTAAAGATGAAGATTTGCAGATAGAGCCGCATACATTCAGAGATACGGATTTTAATACAGACAACCCGTTTGTGCATGAAATTTTGCAGGCAGGTTTGGAACTTAAAATTGCTTAAAGGTTCCCTTTACATAATTAATAGCGTGTAAGCCAACCCAAAAGATTTTACACGCTTTTTATTTAGTTAATGAGAAGTGAAAAATGAAAAGGTCAGGTTGCGAAGATGCTGACAGAGTCGAGTTGAGTTTAATGCGTTAGCCTTAGAAAAAAGGGTAGGGATTTTTATTTAAAAAAAATATACAAAAATTATTTTGCTATGTTAATTTATATTCGTACATTTGCAAGCCGTTTTTTGAGGGTATATTTTTACTCTTAAAATACGGTGCGTTCTTTAAAATTGCCGATGTAGCTCAGTTGGTCAGAGCAGCTGATTTGTAATCTGCAGGTCGGGGGTTCGAATCCCTCCATCGGCTCTTGAATGGTGTAAATAAGTGTCTTAAGAGATAAGACTCTGTTTGTGAGGGGAGATACCAAAGTGGCCAACTGGGGCAGACTGTAAATCTGCTGGCAAATGCCTTCGTAGGTTCGAATCCTGCTCTCCCCACATAATACAGAATAATGCCGTAATTTCAGGCGTGATGTTGTTTGACGTTTCGGTTCTCTTTGGACTTTAATATGCGGGAGTAGCTCAGTTGGTAGAGCATTAGCCTTCCAAGCTAAGGGTCGCGGATTCGAATTCCGTCTCCCGCTCATTATTAAGCCAGAGTAGCTCAGGGGCAGAGCGCTTCCTTGGTAAGGAAGAGGTCGGGGGTTCAATTCCCCCCTCCGGCTCAATAACAGGCTGTGTGTTTTGAATATAGATATAACTGAATATAGATAGATAAATAAACTTAATTTAATACGCTTAAAATTATGGCAAAAGAAAAATTTGACAGGTCGAAACCGCACGTAAATGTTGGTACAATCGGTCACGTTGACCATGGCAAAACCACTTTGACCGCGGCAATCACTATGGTGCTTGGAAAAAAAGGTCTCTCAGTAGTAAGAGATTTTGATTCTATTGACAATGCTCCGGAAGAAAAAGAGAGAGGTATTACAATCAATACCGCACACGTTGAGTATCAAACGGCTTCGCGCCACTACGCTCACGTTGACTGCCCCGGACACGCTGACTATATTAAAAACATGGTAACAGGAGCGGCTCAAATGGACGGAGCTATCCTTGTTGTTGCGGCTACAGACGGACCAATGCCCCAAACGCGCGAGCATATTCTGTTGGCGCACCAGGTTAACGTCCCCAAAATAGTTGTTTTTATGAACAAAGTTGATGCAGTTGACGATGAAGAGATGCTTGACTTGGTTGAGATGGAAGTTCGCGAACTGCTCAGTTTCTATAAATTTGACGGCGACAACGCTCCCGTAGTCCGCGGATCGGCTCTCGGCGCAATGAACGGCGAAGCAGCATGGGAAGATAAAGTTATGGAACTTATGGATCACGTTGACTCATATATTCCGATTCCTCCCCGCGATAATGAAAAACCTTTCCTCATGCCAGTTGAAGACGTTTTCTCAATTACAGGTCGCGGAACGGTTGCAACAGGTCGTATTGAAACGGGCGTTGTTTTAACCGGAGACGAGCTTGAACTTATCGGTCTCGGAGCGCAAAAACGCAAGTCGGTTTGCACCGGAGTAGAGATGTTCCGTAAAATTCTCGACAGAGGAGAAGCAGGTGACAACGTTGGTTTGTTGCTTCGCGGCGTTGACAAAAAAGAGATTAAAAGAGGAATGGTGCTGGCAAAACCCGGCTCAATTAAGCCTCATACAAAAGTTAAAGCCGAGGTATATATATTAAAGAAAGAGGAAGGCGGAAGGCATACTCCTTTCCATAATAAATATCGTCCGCAGTTCTATTTGAGAACGCTTGACATAACGGGAGAGATTACGCTTCCCGAAGGAGTGGAAATGGTAATGCCCGGCGATAACGTCTCTATTACTATAGATCTTATTTATCCGGTTGCCATTAATGTAGGTTTGCGTTTTGCAATCCGCGAAGGCGGCAGAACAGTAGGCGCAGGTCAGGTAACTGAAATAATTGACTAAAGAATATTGGTTGAGAGACGCGAAAACTGTTATTGCGTCTCGCAGCCATAAACACGGGTGTAGCTCAGTTGGTAGAGCACTGGTCTCCAAAACCAGGTGTCGGGAGTTCGAGTCTCTCCTCCCGTGCGGAAATTATTTAGAAAGATGAAGATTAAAGAATATTTCAAGGATTCGTACATGGAGTTGATGCACAAGGTAACTTGGCCCTCGTGGAACGATCTGCAAAACAGCGCGGTGCTTGTAATGGTAACTTCGCTTATTTTTGCTCTCGTAATAGCAGGAGTTGATTTTGTGTTCAGCAGGGCAATGGAGTTTATTTATAGTTTGTTATATTAACCGGTGAAAGTTCCAAAATGAGTGAGAATATAAAAAAATGGTATGTGCTTCGTACTCTCAGCGGAAAAGAGAATAAAGTAAAAGAGTACATCGAGAATGAAATTGCGCGGCGTAAATATCAGGATTATGTCTCACAGGTTCTTATTCCCAAAGAGAAGGTGTATCAGATAAGAGCGGGCAAAAAAATAAGCAAAGAGAGAACATTTTTTCCGGGTTATGTTCTTGTAGAAGCCGTGTTGGTAGACGATATTCCGCATATTTTGAGGTACACTCCCGGCGTGTTGGGCTTTTTGGGGACGCAAGACGGAGGAGATCCGATGCCGTTAAGAAAAACTGAAGTAAACCGCATACTCGGCAAAGTTGACGAGCTTAACGCCAGCGATGAAGAGTTGAACATTCCGTTCTTTGTCGGCGAATCGGTTAAAGTTATTGACGGACCTTTTGTAAGTTTCACGGGAATAATTGAAGAGGTTAATGAAGAGAAAAAGAAACTTAAAGTGATGGTGAAGATTTTCGGAAGAAAAACGCCTTTGGAATTAAGTTTCATGCAGGTAGAAAAAGAGAGTTAATTAAATTAAAATGAAGATATTTGAGGTTGTGATATTTATAATGCTTCCTGAACAATCTCAAACGCATGCAATAAATACGCAAAATTAAAATTATGGCAAAAGAAGTTGCTGGATTAATCAAGTTACAGATTCGTGGTGGAGCGGCTAATCCGTCCCCGCCGATAGGACCCGCATTGGGTTCGAGAGGCGTGAATATCATGGATTTCTGTAAGCAATTTAACGCCAGAACTCAAGACAAGGCAGGAAAGGTTATACCGGTTGTAATTACCGTTTATGCAGACAAATCGTTTGATTTTGTTACAAAAACGCCACCGGTTGTAGTACAACTGCTTGAGACAGCTAAAACCCAGAAAGGCTCCAAAGAGTCTAACCGCGATAAAGTTGCCTCAGTTTCATGGGATCAGGTTGAAACAATTGCTAAGGATAAAATGGAAGACTTGAACTGTTTTACAGTTGAAGCCGCCATGCGAATGGTAGCTGGAACCGCCAGAAGTATGGGAATAACCGTAAACGGAGAGTTCCCAAAAACAATTAATTAAGAGAAAAGATGACTAAACTTACCAAAAACCAAAAGTTTGCTCTTGAAAAGATTGAAAAGAACAAGCTTTATTCATTAAAAGAGGCATCGACCTTGGTTAAGGATATAACCACCACCAAGTTTGACGCTTCGGTTGATTTGGATGTAAGGTTAGGTATAGATCCGAGAAAATCCAATCAGATGGTTCGCGGCGTTGTTTCTCTTCCTCACGGTACGGGCAAAGAAACCAAAGTATTGGTTTTATGCACCCCCGACAAGGAGAGCGAAGCACAAAGCGCCGGAGCCGATTATGTTGGTCTTGACGATTATATTGACAAGATCAAAGCAGGTTGGACAGACGTGGATGTTATAATAACCATGCCGTCCGTAATGGGAAAAGTCGGTCAATTGGGTAGGATACTTGGTCCTCGCGGACTGATGCCCAACCCTAAAAGCGGAACCGTAACAATGGAAGTTGGTAAGGCTGTAAATGAAGTGAAGCAAGGCAAGATAGATTTCAAGGTTGACAAAACCGGAATCGTTCATGCCTCTATCGGAAAAGTCTCGTTCGAGCCCGATAAGATCGCTGAAAATGCAAAAGAGTTTATCGCAATGATAATCAAATTAAAACCGGCTGCCGCGAGAGGAACATACCTTCGCAGTATTTACCTTTCGAGCACAATGAGCCCGGGCATTAAAGTAGATCCTAAAAGTTTGGATTAAAAGTTTAAATTTTAAAAACTGAAATTAATGAGACGAGAAGAAAAAAACGCTATCATAGAAAGCCTTGCAGAGAAACTTAAAGAATACAGTCATTTTTACTTGACCGATACCGCTCAGCTGAACGCAGCCGACACAGGCGAACTTAGAAGAAAATGTTATGAAAACGACATTAAACTTGTTGTTGTAAAAAACACCCTTCTTAAAAGAGCGCTTGAACAAACTGCCGAAAATTTTGAAGAACTATTTCCGGTTCTGAAAAACGCTACGTCCATCATGTTTACCCAGTCGGGAAATACTCCTGCAAAACTTATTAAGGAGTTCCGCAAGAAACATGATAAGCCTGTATTGAAAGGCGCATACGTTCAGGAGTCTATTTACATAGGAGACGATCAGCTTGACGCTCTTGTCGCCGTTAAGACTAAATACGAACTGATAGGCGACATAATTATGTTGCTTCAGTCGCCAGCCAAGAACGTTATTTCAGCGCTGCAATCAGGCGGAAATACAATACATGGAGTGCTTGAAACACTATCAAAAAAATAAGAAATTAAATCATAATTTAAAAATCAATAGAAATGGCAGATCTTAAGAAATTTGCAGAAGAGTTGGTTAATTTATCCGTAAAAGAGGTAAATGAACTGGCAAAAATACTGAAAGAAGAATATGGTATTGAACCAGCCGCTGCAGCAGTAGCGGTAGCAGCTCCGGCAGCAGGAAGCGATGCTCCGGAAGTAGCTGAAAAAACGACTTTTGACGTTATCCTTACAAGCGCCGGCGGACAAAAATTACAGGTTGTGAAACTTGTAAAAGACATTACCGGACTTGGACTTAAGGAGGCAAAAGAGGTGGTTGACAAAGCTCCCGGACCGATTAAGGAAGGTATTCCGAAAGATGAAGCAGAATCAATTAAAAATCAATTAATTGACGCGGGGGCTGAGGTTGAACTTAAGTAAATTACACCTGTAAATAGGTTTAGGTTTGGCTCCGAAAAAAATTTTTACGGAGCTAAGCCTTTTGTCGTTTAAATTATAAGTTCACTAAAACATCTCAAAAAATGTCCTCAAAAAATACCGGCAGAATAAGTTTTGCTTCACGAAAAAATCAATTGGAATATCCTGATTTTTTGGATGTTCAATTAAAAGCATTCGGAGAATTTTTCCAACTCGGAACAACTCCCGAAAACAGAAAAAAGGAAGGACTTTATAAAGTCTTTACCGAGAACTTTCCCATAACCGATACAAGAAACAATTTTGTATTGGAATTTCTTGATTATTATCTTGATCCTCCGCGATATACCATCGAGGAGTGCATAGAGCGCGGACTGACTTTCAGTGTTCCGCTGAAAGCAAAATTAAAATTATACTGTACCGATCCCGAACACGAGGATTTCGATACGGTTATTCAAGATGTTTATCTCGGCACTGTTCCATACATGACGGACAGGGCAACATTTGTTATTAACGGAGCGGAGAGAGTTGTTGTGTCGCAGCTGCATCGCTCGCCCGGAGTCTTTTTCGGACAGAGCATACATGCAAACGGAACAAAACTCTATTCGGCAAGAATTATACCGTTTAGAGGCTCGTGGATTGAGTTTGCCACCGACATCAACAATGTGATGTACGCCTACATCGACAGGAAGAAAAAACTGCCTGTTACAACTTTGCTGCGCGCCATCGGTTTTGAAAGCGATAAACAAATACTCGAAATTTTCAACCTTGCCGAAGAGCATAAAGTATCTAAAACCAACATTAAGAGACTCGTAGGACGTAAATTAGCCGCAAGAGTGCTTAAAACGTGGGTGGAAGATTTTGTTGACGAAGATACGGGCGAGGTGGTTTCGATTGAAAGAAACGAAGTAATACTTGACAGAGAGACCGTTATCGAAAACAGTCATGTCGATGTTATTGTAGATTCGGGAGCCAAAGACATACTTCTGCATAGAGAAGACGCCTCTCTTTCTGATTATGCGATAATATACAACACGTTGCAGAAAGATCCGTGCAACTCTGAAAAAGAGGCTGTTATATACATCTACAGGCAGTTGCGCAACGCCGAGCCGCCCGATGAGGCTACCGCTCGCGATGTAATAGATAAACTCTTCTTTTCGGATAAGAGGTATGATCTTGGTGAAGTCGGACGTTACAGAATAAATAAAAAGCTTGGTCTGGAAACCGACATGTCTATCAGGATATTAACGCGCGAAGATATTATTAAAATCATCGGTTATCTTATTGAGCTGATAAATTCAAAAACCGATGTGGACGACATAGACCATCTTAGCAACAGGCGGGTTCGCACGGTTGGCGAACAACTTTTCGCTCAATTCGGCGTAGGACTTGCCCGTATGTCGCGAACAATTCGCGAAAGAATGAATGTACGCGATAATGAGGTCTTTACGCCTGTCGATTTGATAAATTCCAAAACGCTGTCGTCTGTAATAAACTCATTCTTTGGGACAAACCAGCTGTCTCAATTCATGGATCAGACAAATCCGCTGGCAGAGATGACTCATAAACGCCGTATGTCGGCGCTCGGTCCCGGAGGTTTGTCGCGCGAAAGAGCCGGTTTTGAGGTGCGTGACGTTCATTATACCCATTACGGACGTCTATGCCCGATAGAAACGCCCGAAGGACCTAACATCGGACTTATCTCTTCGCTCTGTATATTTGCGAAAATAAACGAGTTAGGGTTTATAGAAACGCCTTATCTAAATGTTATTCATGACGATCCAAACGGCTCAAGGGTTGATCTTTCCGAAAAAGGAGTGGTCTGGCTTAGCGCCGAAGAAGAGGAACAAAAAATGACGGCACAGGCTAATACGCCTTTGACAAAAGAGGGATATTTTGTCAATACAAGGGTAAAATGCCGTTATGAGTCCGACTTTCCGTTTGAAGAAGTTTCTAATGTCGTTTTGATGGACGTTGCGCCAAACCAGATTGCTTCAATAGCCGCATCGCTTATTCCGTTCCTTGAACACGATGACGCAAACAGGGCGCTAATGGGATCGAATATGATGCGTCAGGCGGTTCCGCTTGTCAGCCCCGAAGCTCCGATTGTAGGCACAGGTCTTGAAGGTCAGGTTATCAGAGACAGCCGTATACTCTATATGGCAGAAGGAGACGGAGTTGTTGAATCTGTTGACTCAACCGAAATTGTCGTAAGATATACCCGCACAGACGAGGAAAAATTTGTAAGTTTTGACGAAGACGTTAAGCGGTATATACTTCCCAAATATCGTAAAACAAATCAAAATACCTGTATAAACCTTATTCCTGTTGTCAGAAAAGGCGAGAAAGTGACTAAGGGGCAGGTTCTTACGGAAGGTTATGGAACAAAACACGGCGAGTTGGCTTTAGGAAGAAACCTTAAAGTAGCTTTCATGCCGTGGAAAGGTTACAACTTTGAAGATGCGATTGTTATTTCCGAAAAAGTTGTACAGGAAGATTACTTTACGTCTGTTCATATTGACGAATACCAGCTTGAAGTGCGCGATACCAAACGGGGTCTTGAAGAGCTTACTTCCGACATACCGAACGTTAACGAAGAAATGACAAAAGACCTTGACGAAAACGGACTTATAAGGATTGGAGCTCAAATTCATCCGGGCGATATTTTGATTGGAAAAATAACGCCAAAGGGAGAATCCGATCCGTCTCCGGAAGAAAAACTTCTACGCGCCATTTTTGGCGATAAAGCCGGTGACGTGAAAGACGCTTCGTTAAAGGCAGGTCCGTCTCTTGACGGGGTTGTTATTGGTAAAAAGCTGTTTACAAGAGCAATTAAAGACAGAAAATCGAAAAGCGCCGATAAACCCATTCTTGAAAAACTTGACGCGGAATTTAACAGAAACGTTGAAGACCTTAAGGCAAGGCTTGTAGACAAACTGTTTATTCTGGTAAACGGAAAGACTTCGCAGGGAGTAAAAAGTTATTTGAATGTTGATATAATTTCCAAAGGGAGTAAATTTACGCTGAAGCAGCTTCAAGAGATTGATTATCTTGAAATTAATCCAAGCAGATGGACTACGGATAAAAAGAAAAACGACAGCGTTAAACAGTTGCTTCATAATTATATTATTAAATATAAGGAAATTGATGGAACCTATAAGCGCAAAAAATACAACATCACAATTGGAGACGAACTGCCAACGGGTATTGTTCGCCTTGCAAAAGTATATGTTGCCAAGAAACGTAAAATAAAGGTTGGCGATAAGATGGCAGGGCGTCACGGCAATAAAGGTATTGTATCCCGTATAGTTCGCGCCGAAGATATGCCTTTCCTTGAAGACGGAACTCCGGTTGACATAGTGCTTAATCCGCTTGGCGTGCCTTCGAGGATGAACCTTGGGCAAATTTACGAATCTGTGCTTGGCTGGGCAGGCAGGGAGCTTGGACTTAAATTTTCCACCCCGATTTTCGATGGAGCTACACTTGAACAGATAACCGAATACACAAAGAAAGCAGGACTTCCGAATTATGGAAAAACGTATCTGTATGACGGAGGAACAGGCGAAAAATTCGATCAGCCTGCAACAGTCGGCGTTATCTATATGCTGAAATTAGGACACATGGTTGACGACAAAATGCACTCACGTTCAATTGGACCATACTCGCTTATCACCCAGCAACCGCTTGGCGGAAAGGCACAGTTTGGAGGTCAGCGTTTCGGAGAGATGGAAGTTTGGGCGCTTGAAGCATTCGGAGCGGCTCATATACTTCAAGAGATATTGACAATCAAGTCTGATGATGTTGTAGGTCGCGCAAAAGCGTACGAGTCGATAGTTAAAGGAGAACCAATGCCTCCGGCTGGTATTCCCGAGTCGTTGAACGTTTTACTGCATGAGCTTAGAGGACTTGGACTAAGCATAATACTTGATTAACCAATTATATTTGAAATAAAAAAATATCATAATATGTCATTCAGAAGAGATAACAAGACAAAGACAAGTTACTCAAAAATTTCAATAGGTCTTGCATCGCCCGACGAAGTTCTTAAACGTTCAAGCGGCGAGGTGCTGAAACCGGAAACTATTAATTACCGCACTTATAAACCTGAGCGTGACGGACTCTTTTGCGAAAGGATATTCGGTCCGGTAAAAGACTACGAATGTCACTGCGGAAAGTATAAAAGAATAAGATATAAGGGTATTGTTTGCGACCGTTGCGGCGTTGAAGTTACCGAAAAAAAGGTGCGCAGGGAGAGAATGGGGCATATCTCACTGGTTGTTCCCGTTGCTCACATCTGGTATTTCAGATCGCTTCCGAATAAAATCGGTTATCTGCTCGGACTGCCGTCAAAAAAGCTGGATTCGATAATCTATTATGAAAGATATGTGGTTATTAATCCGGGTATAAAAGCTGTTGATGGAGTAAATTATCTTGATTTTCTTACGGAAGAAGAATATCTCGACATAACGGAATCTCTTCCAAAAGATAACCAGTATCTTGAAGACAGTCACCCCGACAAGTTTATTGCCGATATGGGAGCGGAGGCTCTTTACAGACTTTTACAGCGTTTCGACCTTGATGAAGTATCTTATTCGCTTCGCCACAGAGCTAACACAGAGACCTCTCAACAGCGTAAAAACGAAGCTCTTAAAAGACTTCAGGTTGTTGAGGCTTTCAGAGATTCAAAACATGTAAACAAGCCCGAATGGATGATTGTAAGAGTTGTTCCCGTCATTCCGCCCGAGCTGCGACCTCTTGTTCCGCTCGATGGAGGCAGATTTGCAACCAGCGACCTTAACGATCTTTACAGAAGGGTAATTATCAGGAATAACCGCCTGAAACGACTTATCGAAATCAAAGCTCCCGAAGTTATTTTGCGAAACGAAAAGCGTATGCTTCAGGAAGCCGTTGATTCACTATTCGATAATTCGAGGAAAGCCAATGCCGTTAAAACCGACTCGAACAGAGCGCTTAAATCGCTTAGTGACAGCTTGAAAGGCAAGCAGGGCAGATTCAGACAGAATTTGCTTGGTAAAAGGGTTGACTATTCTGCCAGATCGGTTATTGTGGTTGGTCCCGAACTTGGGTTGCACGAATGCGGACTTCCGAAAGATATGGCAGCCGAACTTTATAAACCTTTCGTTATCCGTAAATTAATTGAAAGAGGAATAGTAAAAACGGTTAAATCGGCTAAAAAGATTGTAGAGAGAAAAGACCCTGTGGTTTGGGACATTCTTGAGAATGTGCTTAAAGGACATCCTGTGTTGCTTAACAGAGCTCCTACGCTTCACAGGCTTGGTATTCAGGCTTTTCAGCCCAAACTAATTGAGGGTAAAGCCATACAGTTGCACCCTCTTGTCTGTACGGCTTTCAACGCCGACTTTGATGGCGACCAGATGGCGGTGCATCTTCCTTTGGGCAATGCGGCGATACTTGAAGCCCAGATGCTTATGCTGGCGTCACACAATATTCTTAATCCTGCAAACGGAGCGCCCGTTACAGTTCCGTCTCAAGACATGGTATTAGGACTTTATTACATAACCAAAGGTAAAAAAGGTACGGCAGACGAGCAACCGGTGTTGGGCGAAGGTCTCGTATTCTATTCAGCCGAAGAAGCCAATATCGCTTATAATGAGGGCAAAGTTGATCTTCATGCCTATATTAAGGTTAAAGTTGACGATCTTGTAGACGGCAAACCGGTAAATCATCTTATCGAAACTACGGTCGGACGGGTTATGTTTAACCAGTACGTGCCTTCGGAGGTCGGTTATATTAATGAACTACTTACCAAAAAATCGCTAAGAGATATTATCGGTCGCGTTTTGAAACTTGCAGGAACTGCTAAAACCGCCGACTTTCTTGATGCAATTAAAAATCTCGGTTTTTATTCGGCATTCAAAGGAGGTCTATCTTTTAATATTGACGATGTTATTATACCGGAAGAAAAAGTAAAACTTGTTGAGGAGGGATACGAGCAGGTTGAAGAGGTGCAGAACAGCTACAACATGGGCTTTATAACAAATAATGAGAGGTATAACCAGATTATTGATATATGGACACATATCAACGCAAGACTTACTCAAACGTTGATGAAACAACTCTCTACCAACCAGCAAGGGTTTAATTCGGTTTACATGATGCTTGATTCGGGAGCAAGAGGCTCGAAAGAACAGATACGACAACTTTCAGGCATGAGGGGACTTATGGCTAAACCGCAAAAGTCGGGGTCTACAAGTTCGGAAATTATTGAAAACCCGATTCTTTCCAACTTTAAGGAGGGATTGTCTGTTCTCGAATATTTTATCTCAACTCACGGAGCACGTAAAGGTCTTGCCGATACCGCCCTTAAAACAGCAGACGCCGGTTATCTTACGCGCCGCCTTGTAGATGTTTCGCAAGATGTTATAATTAATGAAGAAGATTGCGGAACGCTCAGAGGGTTGCTTGCAATTGCCATTAAAAAGAACGAAGAAGTTGTAGAATCGTTATACGAAAGGATTCTTGGACGCACAACCGTGCATGATATATATCACCCTCTTACAGGCGAACTTATTGTTGAGGCGGGACAGGAACTTACCGAAGAACTCTCTCAACTTATAGAAGATTCGCCCATTGAACAGGTTGAAATACGTTCGGTGCTTACGTGCGAATCGAAAAAAGGAGTATGCTCCAAATGTTACGGACGCAACCTGTCCACAGGTCAAATGGTTCAAAGAGGCGAAGCGGTTGGAGTTATTGCAGCCCAAAGCATCGGCGAGCCGGGAACGCAGCTTACTCTGCGTACATTCCACGTGGGGGGAACAGCTTCCAATATTACAACCGAGTCGAGTTTGACTGCGAAATATGGCGGAGTGGCTGAATTTGACGAGTTGCGGACAGTTCCCAAAAAAGATGCTGATAAAGGCAATATTGATATTGTAATCAGCAGGCTTGCAGAGATGAGGATAATTGATAAAAAAACCGGAATAGCGCTTACTACTCATTCCATTCCTTACGGATCAAAACTCTACGCTAAGCCCGGACAGGATATTGAAAAAGGAGATTTGATTTGCGAGTGGGATCCGTTTAACGCAGTTGTTATTTCGGAAGTCGGAGGTAAAGTCGGATACGATTTCCTCATTGACGGAGTTACATTCCGCGAAGAATCCGATGAACAAACCGGTTTCCGCGAAAAAGTTATCATAGAGAGCAGGGATAAAACAAAAAACCCTGCAATTAAGATACTTGACAAAAAAGGAGTAGAGTTAAGAATGTATAACCTTCCTGTTGGAGCGCATCTTGTAATCGACCCCGACAAAACGGTTGAAGCCGGAGAAATTTTGGCAAAAATACCCCGCGCGGTAGGCAAGTCGGGCGATATTACCGGAGGTTTGCCTCGCGTAACCGAACTTTTTGAAGCGCGCAATCCGTCTAACCCCGCAATTGTTTCCGAAATTGACGGAGAGGTTACATTCGGTAAAGTGAAAAGAGGCAACAGAGAAATTTCCATCAAGTCGAAAATAGACGAAGTGAAGAAATACCTTGTGCCGCTTTCAAAACAGATACTTGTGCAGGAAAACGATTATGTGAAAGCGGGAATTCCTCTTTCCGATGGCGCAATTACTCCTTCGGATATTCTTGCAATCAAAGGTCCGACAAAAGTACAGGAGTATATTGTTAATGAAATACAGGAAGTGTACCGTTTGCAGGGCGTGAAGATAAA
>Ga0099364_10002406_pt1 | contig 29855 bp, 25 predicted proteins | sample TergutTh196P3_FD_73070 | JGI IMG/M metagenome (GOLD analysis project Ga0099364, IMG submission 73070) | Microcerotermes parvus P3 segment gut microbial communities from Pointe-Noire, Republic of the Congo - Th196 P3 | ecosystem: Host-associated > Arthropoda: Insects > Digestive system > Gut ...
TGGGCGTGACCGAAGCGGTTATCAGCCATGCGGAGGCGCCTTTGGCGCGCAAGATATTTATAGTGGTGACAGGAGTTGGAGAGGGCGGCGCCGCATTTTTAACGACAAGCCAGAACCACGTCGTTGTCAGAAGGGGCGGCAGCGAAACGGTGCAGGTGCGGCTTTCCGGCGCCGTTGATTTAAATATGGATAACATTAAGTGGGACAGCGATGACAGCGCGGTGGCGTACACGGTCGGCGGAGGATACGTCGTGCAGATACACGGCGCGGCGGCCGGCATGACGAATATATGGGCGCAGTATAACGGGGAAAAAGGGGTCGGCAGGTTAAAGATAACGGTAAGGGTGGTCGAGGATACGTCCGGTGAGCAATTCGCGTATTTAACGACGGCCGATAACGTGATAGAAACGTACGCGGGCAGCAATAATATACGCGTTGAAGTGATGAAAGTAGGCGGCCTTAATTTCGGCTCGCAGACGACGTGGGCCAGCGATGATCCGGGCGTGGCCTCTGTATTGGGCAGCGGGTTTTCGGCGTTTGTCGAAGCGAGGGGCGAGGGGATAACGCGGATCCGAGTTACCGACAGCGAGGCGGGAACGCTGGAAATAATTGTATTGGTGCGCAAGGCGGTTGAAGGCGGCGCGTATGTAGTGATAGAAAATCCGGTGGAGATAATGACGCCGAGGAGCCAAGCGAGGACGCTGCGCGCCGGCCTTATGGGAGAAGATATTGTTGACGGTTCCGGTTTTCATTGGAGGGTGGTAAGCCAGTACCCGTCGGATATTGACACGGCTATAGCCGGCGGTTCGGTCATAGGAATGCATTACGGCGGCAATGAGGCGGCAGTGACGCCGTTGAACGCCGGCAGGGCGACGTTGCGCGTGTCGCATGATAAAGCGAATGAATTTAGAAACATAGAAATATTGGTTACCGAGCATATGTATTTGTCGTTCAGGCAGAACGATATGGAAATGGAGCTGGGCGGCCATGAATTTATAACGGTTAACGTGCCGGAGTATGAATCGTTTATAGACAGGTTAGAAATAAGCAGTACGAACCCGGAGGTTGCAGCAGTTACGGTTGTGGGGCGCCATGTATTAATCAGCGCGAAGAGCAGGGGTATAGCCTATATAAACGCCAGCGTGCGCAATACGGATATGCGGGAATCAATGCAGATTCGGGTGGTTGACGCCGATCCTGATCGCGCGGATATTGTCGTGTCGCGGACGGTTTTGGCGTTGGAGCCGTTTACGCCGGTTCAGACGCTTTCAGCGTATATAACGGGCAGGGGCGTTACGGTCAGCGACAGCGATAATTTAATGTGGGAGTTGGAAGGGGAAGCGGCCGACGCGCTGATGTTATGGCCGTTCAGCGGCAGGGGCAGGGAAATGATGCTGGAGCCGAGGGCGGGCTACCAATGGGGCAATAAGCCGGTATACGGGTACATTACGGTGCGGGACGGCAATTACCCGCAAAAGACGAATGTAGAAAAAGGGATATTGGTGTACGTGTCTCCTCCGAACAATTTTTTCACGCTGGACAAGTATGAAATAAAAGATTTACGGCCGCAAGACAGCGAGAGCGTTACGGCGACGATAGCCGGCGCGTCGAACGCCGAATATAATAATATTATTTGGTATGTTGAGCAGGATATACATAACCCCGGGCGCGAGATTGCGCGGCTGGAAGGCGGAAGCGGAAGGAATGTGAGCGTTCGCGGAAGCACGGACGGAAAAACGCGGCTGGTGGGGATATACAATGGGATAGTGCGCGCGGTGGATATAGAAGTGAGAAGTCCGTATTTATTCAGGATAAATTATCAGTTTGTGCGGATGTACCCCGGAGAGATGATAGAGGTGCCGGCTGCGGAAGGCGGTTATACGCTGGGGTTTTACCGGATACCGTTTACGGTGCGTCCGTCAGATGAATGGGTGACGTTTATCAAAAACGAGCCGGTGCCGGAGAATCCTATTATTAATTTTAACGTACACCGGCCGCCGCAGACTTGGGCGATAGATCGGGGTTTCGGGCACGAGACGGGGTATATAGAAGTCGAGGCTCTGCGGGAAGGCAATAATGTAAGCATACACGGCAATATCAATCCGCAGCCGGGGTTAACGATTGGTTCGACGGTGCATATAGACGTCAGTTACAGCTATTCGGCCGGGTTCAACCCGAACAGGCTGGAGAACATACGGCCGGGCAGCCCGCCGCGGCGGGTGGAATACCGGGTGTTCCCGCCGAATTCGTTTATACGGCTGAAGAATAGGGAGCTGGCGGAGAGCATGGGGATAGGGGTGAACATCGGCAACCCGATACGGTTCAGTGAAAACGCCGGGGAGATTGGGCAGGGGTATATAGACATTGATTTTAACAAGGAAGTGTACGACCGCAGCAGGAGCGACCGGTATTACTCGTTATTGTTCGAGCAGTATGTGATAGAGAACGGGCAGATAAACGTGATAAACCCGCCGCTGGGGACGGAAGGCGGGATAGAGCTGCGGGTGAGGGCGCTGTACAATAATGAAGAGCAGCGGATAGTGCCGGTGTTCAACGTCGTTGAGGGCGCGTTTAGCAACCGGCCTAAGAATCCGGCGTGGCTCGGGGAATGGGATGATAATAATGACTTTAATACGAGGAGTACGAACGATATAAGGGGCATACCGTATATAAACGGCGTTATAACAAGTACGGGCGACGGAGGGGGAGGTTATTATCAAAATTATTTTCCGAGTAGAAGGCACGGCGATGATCAAAATAGATTATTTATTGAGAGAAGATTGCCGTTAGGGTATCCGATGAGCGGCAGGTCGGTGAAAGTCGCCAATAATACCGGGTTTAAAGAAGCGACCGCGTTTTTTATGCCGATGGTAGATAGAAACGTAAACCCTGATAACAATAACAGCAATATGACTGAAGGGGACAGCCACACGTACAATTTAACGGTGACTGACGGCGAAGAGCATTACATATTGTTTGACAAAATATTTGAAGAATCGGATATAGAAATATTGAGCATAGATTACGGCAATATAAACAGCAATACAGGATCGCAAAACCGGGGGCCGAGTTTTGAAACGATATTTGACGGTGAGAATAATATAACGGGTATGCGGGTGTCCGGGGGCAATGATTTTGTTTTGTACAGTAACGCGGGAACATTGTACGACATAGAGGTGGAGTTAAGCGCTGACAAGTATATGATGACGAAGGAAGGCGAGATAAGAGAAAATATAATAGAGCATGAAGATTATATATTTAGAAACAGGATGTTTAATTCAGTAAATGAGTTTATGCAGGCGGCCGGTTATGTAAATGAAAACGGAGGTAATGTACATCAAATAGTTGCTTTTTACAATTGGGCTCAAAATGGACATACTAGTTGTTATAGTGAGGATTCATGGGGTAAGATTTATATAGAACATGTAAAGCATACCACGGTTGTGCAAAATAGAGATTTACAAACATTTACATTTGGAACGAGTAGTAATCAATTCGGCCCTAGAGGAATAGCATATTATAATACAAATAGTATTGATTATTATAGAAATCACCAATATTATGATGGGTGGAGTTGGCCTTGGAACGGTAGAAATACTACAGGCCACAGATGTAATGTGGATTTAGTAAGTAGGGGGGCTTGGTATGTAATAATAGACGGAGAAAAGGTATATCCTAATTTTGATTTATTAAAATGCAATAAAGTTGAGTTTTACGGCCCTGATACAATAATAGAGGCGGAATATTTATCCGGCGCGGCGGACACGATATGGCGGCCGTTGGAAAGCGATGTAAATAAACGGTTTGTAAATAAGGCTGATAATAACGATGTAAATAATGTAATAAGGTTGGAAACATTTGTTGGAGGCGCTTGGTATGATGGCAATGTAACAGTAGCAGAATATAATTATATAAGAGCGTTTAATGTTATAAACGGGAACGTATTTAGAATAACTAATGACAGGAAGTTTATACATAGAGGTAATTTAGATAATGATTTATTTTCTCTGTTTTCTTATGGTAAAAGAGAAATGGGAGCGTATGGTTTTCGTTATAATATAGGGCATGTTGGAATGTTAAATATATACCGGGGGACGTTTGATTATTGGTTAGTTGAAGAAAACAGAAATGTTAATATATTATTAAATAGATATATAATAGGGCCGATGTTGCATGATAATTATAGACGTACTCCTCATGAAGATTATGACGGAACTAGAACATATGATTCTCCTGTAAGAAGAGTTACAAATTTAAATGGAAATAATACGGTGTTTAGTCATTTTAAAGAAGGTATGCTGCCGATAGGAAGAAGCGATTATGCGTATATTGAGTATAATACTTTAAGAACTGGCACTGGATTGGCAGAGAATCAAGAATATATTGAACATCCGATGTATATGCAGTCAAGCGAAATATATTTGAATATAAAAGCAAGAGGTTTTGTGAGGAATGAAAATTATAATAATACAAGCAATGAAAATAGAATGTTTAATATAGTTGATTTTACATTATTAAGGAGAAACCCGTTTAGGTTTAATTTTTTACAAAGTTATTATAATCAATTTTATAGAGAAGATCATTATAAAGATTTGTTTGATTTTAAAACTATAAGATTCGGGGATGAAGATTTTATCATTTCGCATAAAAATGGTGAAAGGTATAGTCAATCGGAAATAAACAGCGATCCGGCTTTTAGAGATAGAGATTATATATTTTTCCCGGTCGCCACAAGAAATTACAGCGTGTTAAGAAATGATCGCGTCGGTCAAATAACAGTCAGATATATGACTCCGAGAGGTGAAAAACGTTTATATTTTAATGTGTATTATGAAGTGAGGGGAACGTTTGCCAGTTATGAGCCGTTTGAAAATAATATAGAATATAATAATTTATTGAGTTTTAAGGATGAAAGATTGATTGCAATGGATGAGAATGAAATAGGAAAATTGGGGATTGTATTATGGTATGATGGTATAGGTTATGATTCGTATATAGCAAGTTTAGGTTTAAAAATGAATTATTACGATCCTAGAATGCATAATAATGTTTATCATCATAGTTATAGATATGAAAATGAGAAATACTTAATAAACGGAGGGTATTAAAATGAAAAATGGAAATAAAGCGTTTGCGGTGTTGTGGATGGTAATGTGTATAGTATTTGCGGGTTGCAATAATACAATAATATCTGACAGCAATTTAAACACTTTCGGCGGGTATTTGCATATATATGTTAATAATGATATTTCAAGCGAAGCGTATGAAGGGGATATGTTAACTGCCGTATATACCGGGCAAGAGAATATTGAGATAAATTATAGCTGGCAAATAAACGGGCAAAATATAGGGGAATACGATGATGTTGTATTTGCAACGGATGCTGGGTATTACACTGTAAGTATTAGAGCGGAAAATTACCGTGAATTAAGAAGTGATGCGGTCATTGTTTCAAAATATGAAGGTTTAGATATAAATGAGTTAAAGTGGAATGTTTTGGAGTTAGATGTTGATGATGTGTTTACTGAAATAGAATATATAAATGGTATGTATGTAATAAGCGGTTATGAATTTGGTAATACTAGTAGTACAAGATATTTTTATGGGTATTCTAATGTTTTGAGTAATTGGAATAAAATAAAACATAATGGTAATACATATTACGGAAAGGGTAATAATAGATTGTTAAAATTAAGATTTGGAGATGGCAGAGGAGTATATTGGTCTGATGAAGGTATTAATTGGAATTTGTCAGAATATCCAGTAAATATAGGACAAGTATTAGGAATATATGGAAATGGTGTTATTGTAAATGGAATGGTTTTATCAGAAAATAATGGTGAAAGCTGGATAAATGCACCGTCAAATATATTAAAAAGTCATCAGGGTAATACTTATGCAAATGGAGTTGCGTTTGGAAACGGTTATTTTAGATCATTTAGCAATGAAGGGAATATTATGTATTCAATAAATGGTAAGGAATGGAAAGAAATTGAAAATAGTTATATACAGTTTGAAAATTATATAGAGTTTGGAAATTTTAATTATTCTGGTATATATTGTAAAGGCGGAATATGGTATGCTCAATTTAGGTACGGCGTATTATATTCGGAAGATGGATTAGTATGGAAACATTTAGAAAATATAAGCAATTGGATAAATGATAATAGTGATGTAGGACATTTTGAATTTGGCATTGAGTATGCGGGTGGATTGTATATAAAATATATACAAGGCAGTTATATTAATGGTATTAATAAAATTGGAGTATTTTATTCAATAGATGGAAAATATTGGCAGCAATATGATGGATTAAAGAATATATTTGACAGAATAACGTATTTAAAATATGTAAACGGTAGTATATTTATATGCGGCAGTATTAGAGATAATAATATAGATTTAGTTGAAATAAAAACAATATATTCAACTATGAAGTAACCGGTTACGGTTAAATATTGAGGTATTCAATATGGAATATAAAGCGTATTTGGATTTAAAAAAGAAATGCCATGAGTTAATATTGCAGATAAAAAAGGAAATAGAGCAATTAGGCGTAAAGTGTATAGATTCGCAGTCGAAAAATAGTGAAAGCGCGTATTTGAGCGTGTTGTATAATAGAGAGCCTTATAAAATAAGAGTTTCTAGCCATTTTCACGGCAATCCTGATTTGGATATAGATTTAGAAAATAAAATGATATTAAAAAGTTATAGCGAAAGAAAGGTCGGCGGTATAGGATATAAAAAGTATGAAAGTTTTAATGATATAATGGCGGAGGTGTATGCAAGAACGGGCGTTAATGACGCTTATTGGCATTATAGCGGTGAGTTGTTCGATTCGTTTGATAATAAAAATATAAAAAATATAGGGTTTTATTTAGAGTCGAGGGAAGACGCGTTGAAGCGGTATAAAAACGACGGGGATGAAAACGGTTATTTATATGAATGCCGGCTAAAGAAGAGGGATGTATTAGAGATTGATGGGCATGGTATAAACGAGTGTTCGTGTGAAACGTTGAAGAAAGTATGTAATCCGTCAAAAGGCGTTTGCGGTTATTTATTTACCGATTGGGAATGGGAGAAGGTTAAAAATTATAATGAAAAGAAATTTATCGGCAGTATACAAGCTCATGGATATAACGGTTTGGAATATAAGAACGCGTTAGGCGGTGGAACGGGTAATGTAAAAGATAAAAAAAGCGTTGTGATATTTGACGCTTCGGATATTGTGATAGTGGGCAGGTCGGCGGTAAAGGAAAGAAAGAGGGCGCCTGCAATTAAAGAAAAAGAGCGGAATGCTAAAAAAAGCGCGGTTAGGGCTTGACAAATGGTTGTATTTGTGGTATAATATAAGGGTAAGAAAGGAAAAATAATATTTTATGAAAATATTGTATTAAATTATGAAAGATATTTTGATATTGTTATTTAAAAGTATCAAAGATGTAAGATTATGAAAGTAATTGATTTGTTTTCAGGTTGCGGCGGTTTTACGCTTGGTTTTCAAAATGCAGGTTTTGATGTAGTTGCAGGTTTTGAAAATTGGCAGCCGGCAATAGATATATATACAATTAATTTTAAACACCCGGTCATTAATGTAGATTTATCAGAAATTACAGATTACAATATATTTTCTAGATATAATCCAGATGTTATTATCGGAGGGCCGCCTTGTCAAGATTTTTCAAGCGCGGGGAAACGGAATGAAAATAACGGAAGAGGCGATCTAACTGTTAGTTTTGCAGAAATAATAATAAATGTTTTGCCAAAATGGTTTGTAATGGAAAATGTTGAAAGAATATTAAAAACACAGATATTAAAAACAGCAAAAAACTTATTTAAATTAAATGGTTATGGATTAACTGAAATAATTTTAGATGCAAGTTATTGTGGCGTTCCTCAAGCGAGAAAAAGATATTTTTTGATTGGTTTATTAAATGAAGAAGATGATTGTATGTTGTATTATTTAAAGAAAAATATTGCGCAAAAAAAAATGACAATATATGATTATTTAGGTAATTTGCTTGGGTTAGAATATTATTATCGGCATCCGAGAAGTTATGCCCGTAGAGGGGTTTTCAGTATTCATGAATCAAGCCCTGTTATTAGAGGCGTAAACCGGCCAATGCCTAAAGGTTATTCAAGGCATGAAGGAGATCCGGCGGAATGTTTGGATAATATACGTCATCTTACAACTAAAGAAAGATCTTTAATTCAAACATTTCCCGATGATTTTAAATGGTCAGGCAGTAAAACAGAACAAGAGCAAATTATTGGAAATGCCGTTCCTGTCAATTTAGCTGCATTTGTCGGGAATGCGGTTATGGATTATATACAGGATAGTGAAAAAGTTGTTTAAAAAAGCGCTATAAGGGATTGACAAATAGTTGTATTTGCGGTATAATATAAGAGTAGTAAAGGAAAAATGATGTTTGTGTAGGACGGCGGGGAAAGCAGGTAAATAGGGAAGCGGAAAGGTTATAAGATAGTAAAGGGAAAGGATGCGGATTTCAGGCCTTTCCCTTATTTTAAAGGCGTATGATGTAGGGTACGATACATATATACGGATAAAATGTAACAAAAGAGGAGCGGTATGGCGGCGGAGAAAAAGAGAGAATTCCCGTTGTATAAAGAGCTGGCGGCGGCTTACGATTTTTATAACGCCGGCCTGTTCGGCGGGAAATTGCCGGATTGCCTGATTACATTATCGAAAAACGTCAATTATAACGGGTATTTTATGCCGATGATGGCGCAGTCGGTGGAAGATCCCGGCAAAACGATGCATGAAATAAACATGAATATGACGATGTTCGCTCTGCGAAAAATAGAGCTGACGTTAAGCACGATGGTGCATGAAATGTGCCATATGCAGACATATGAAAACGGGGAATACGGCAGGGGGAGTTACCATAACAAGCAATGGGCGCTGTATATGGAAAACGTCGGACTGATGCCGTCGGACACCGGCTGTCAAGGCGGCAAGAAAGTGGGGCAGTCGGTGACGCATTACATTATCGAAGGCGGCTTGTTCGACAGGAAAACAAAAGAATTTATTAAAGAAGGGTTTATACTGCCTTTTGTCGAGCGTTTAAGCAAAGAGGTGAAAAGCTACACGCTTTCAGAAGCGCAGAATATGGCTGTTGAAGGCAAAAAAGGGTTTTATAAGGAAAAAAACGGTAAGGAATTTGAAGGCAAAAGCGTGTATTGCGGCAATGACGATAACGGCGATGAGATAGTGAAGATTATCGTTAAAGAAGAAGACCGGTTGAGCGGCAGAAAGATAATGTATCAATGCGGATGCGGGGATAAATTTTGGGGCGGCTCGGCGTTAGAAGCGACGTGCAACAAGTGCGGGGGGTTGTTTTCTAATGAGAGAAGGTGATTAGGCGCGCTCGGCGATAAAGGAGGATATAATGATGAAAAAGAATATTAAGATGAATAATAAAGATGTTTTAAGCAATAATGAAAAAGATTTGCTGTGTTATTTGAATAATTATGATTGGATGAGAATAAAAGATATTGATTTGAATGTAAATAAGAAAATTATTGTAAATAAATTATTAAAAAGAGATTTGGTAGAGGTAAAAAAAATGTATTGTAGAATTGAAGGTCATTATTTAGGACATATAAGAAGAAAAAATATATATAATGTTAAATATAAAATAGATAAGCCGGTATTAATAAAAAATAGTAATAAGGAAGAGAAGGTTTATGAAAAATAGTAATGAGCAGATGGACGTTCAAAGAGATATATTGGATTTAATGTCTGCTGGCAAATGGGTGCTTATTAGGTAATTGGGTGTGAAAAGGAAAAGAAATCGTGTATAAATATTATTTGTTCGGCGGCCGTTCGTATGAAAAATCAAAAGAAATACGCGCGGTAAACAGGGAATACGCGGTTAAAAAGTTTAAAACGGAAGTTTTGTGGCCGGAAAGGTACGCGCAGGATAAGTATGTAATTAAGTTAGAATATAACAGCGCTTTGGGTTTTTCGATTCCGGTTTTAAAAGAAGGCGCAAAAATTGCGGTGTATGAAAAATTAGAAGATGAAAAAGAATGGGATAAAAAGCCGTCTTTTTATGTCAGTGTCAGTGAGTGCGTTAATGTTAATTATGATAAAGAATTGTTGCAAGAAGATGTAAAAAAGATTGAATGGAGCGAAGACGGCGGCAGAGAAGGCGGATTAGCCGGAGAAACCGCGTTGCAAATATCGCAGGGAAGCAAAGCGAAAGCGCGTGAATATATATTAAATATTGAGAAGTTAAAATTAGAATTGGAAAAAAAAATAGACGCGCTTGATGAGGAAGTAGAGCAGTTTAATGTAATAATAGAGCGGAAATTAAAGCAGATAGCGGCTATTGAAACGTATATAGGGACTAATGAGGAAATATATCAATTATTGCGAGGAAAAGCTGCTTCAGATGAAGAGCCGGTTTATGTGTTTCAGCAAAAATGTTTTATGGATGAAGAAGTTGGCTTGTCTGAAATTGACGGAAAAAAGTATTCGCAGGGCATTGATTATCAGGATATAGAAATGTTTGATAAGTGGTTTGTTAAGCATTATAAAAGGTATATGCATTATGAAAAATCGGTTATGGCATGGCAGATAAAAAGGAAGGATAAAGATTATGGTGATAAATGGGAAAGCATGATAGCTAATGATTATAACCAGTACACGTATTTCGCTATTAGAAACGGCGATAATGTATACCGCATTTGGTCTGGCGTGCGGACGCCGGATGTAATGTTTCCGAGAAAAAAAGAATTTGATCTTATGATTGATAAAGCGGTTAAGAGCGAATATGATGAAAAAAAATTAAGAGCTTATATAGAAAAACACATGTATATATTTATCGCTTTGCAGGGAATTGTTGACCGGACGGATATTTTAGGCAAAAATATGTCCGGCGTTATGAATTTTATACATCCGCAGCTGTTTGATGAAAAGAGAATTCGGCTGGTAAGGGACGCGGAGCCTGAAAATTGGCTGCTGGACGGCAAATTGACATGGAAAGAGTATTTAGAGGAAAATCAGAACAGCATAGTTGAAGGTTCAAGGGTGATGGTTAATAGAATATTTAACAGCACAGATTATTATAAAGAAGGGTATAATTATTATAAAGACGAAGAATACGTGCAGGGGCAAGTGTTTATAGCGGAAGATTTGAAAGAAGATTCAGCTAAATTAATGTACCGGAGTATGTATGAGCATTATGATAAAATAATAGATTTTATACGGTTATGCGGAGGAAAAAAGATTGACGGAGAATTGCAGAAAATAGCGAAAAAACGGGTGCATGATAAGTTTGTTTTGCAATATGATATGGCGGAAAAACCGAAGTATGTAGAATTATTATGGGGAAATTATTTTATTATATGGCGGGATGACGAAGGGTATGTAAACAGCGTAGACAAACAGGGCGGAATAAAATCTGATTGCATCATAAAATGTATGGAAAAGAAAAGGGATAAAATAAAATATTATGCGTATGACAGAGGAGAAGGCGACGAATTTAAAATATATTACCGCAATGACGATACGGTGTATAAAGGATGGAATGATTACGAAGGGCATAAAAGAATTAACCGGAAAGGGGTATTGTTTGACAGAACACAATTATTAAATATTGATAATATTGCGTTTGATGATATACGGTATTATTTAAATAACAGGCTGTATAGAAAAGATTATTTGACCATGATGCCGTTTTTGAAAAGGGCGTATTGGTATAAAAAGAGGGAAGCGGAATATGAAGAGCCGTTTATTAAGCTGGTTATGGGTAAAACGGGGGCGGGCAGGGAAACGGTGAAAGAGGCGGTAAAATGGTGGAAATTAAAAAATAAATGGCGAAGGTTTGTCAGCGTTGACGAGGCAAAAGCGTATAGAATGGTATGCGCAAAAATAATAAAAGAAAAGGGGCTATACAATGAGTGTTGATAATATTATAATATACGGATTAGCTGTTGTTTTTACCGTAGTTACAGTGTATATGATAATAAGTCTTATTAAAAATAACGCATATTATAAAAGTGAAGCGTATTATAATGATTTATTGGAATGCGAACGAATAAAAGAAGGTATAGGCAATTTGCAAAAGCATATTGCGGAAATGGAAAATGAAATTGAAGAGAAAGGTGGCGGCGTTTATTTTGCGGAACATAATATAGAGTATTTTAAGCGTTGTTTGGAAAATGAAAATAAAAAAGAACGAAAATTAAGTGAAAAAATTAAGGTAGCAGGGATTTTAAAGGATATATAAAAGAATGAAAAATAGTAATGAGCCTACGGCTGCACAAAAAGAGATATTAAATTTGCTGCCTGCCGGCAAATGGGTGCCTATAGAGAGCATTATAAAAAGAAATATAAACGCGCAATGCCGCAGGCTTAGAGATAAAGGTTTGGTTGAAATAGAAAAGAGGTATTATAAAGAATACGGGTATATGTGCGAACACGTAAGAAAAAATAAAGGGGGTAAAAAAGTGAAGGCGGCGGAAGTAAACATAATAAAGAAAAAAAGGGCGGAAGAGTTGATTGATGCATTATCGTATATGCAGATTGAAAATGAGAAGCTGGTAAAAGAAATAGCGGTTATGTATAAAAAATGGGATTTGTATGTAGGTTTGGCGGGTAAGCTGTCTGAAAATGAAAAGCATATGTTAAGATACGCCGGTTCGGCGGATTCGGGTTTTGCGTTTCCTAAAATGGCGTTTTTAGCCGGTTTTTTATCGGGTATGGAAAAAGAAAAAGAAAAACCGTTTAAAAAAGAATGTCCGGTGTGCGGGTGCGTTAATGTGGATGTCAATGAAGGATTTTGGCATTGCCGTCAGTGCGGCGGAAAATTAGGCGGATTAATTGATTAAAAGGGTTGTTTTATTAAGGTTTGAAGGTTATAATAAAAGTATAATAAGGGTTGAGCATGTATATTAAAGATACCGGTTCTTTCAGGCCGAAACAGAGAATGCAGCAGCAGCAAATGCAGCCGCAACAATATGAACAGTTGCAAAATATGAACGGAATGCAGCAGGGAATGCAAGGCGTTCAAGGGGGCTACCAGCAGCCGGTTATTTATATTATAAATCAAGATTCAGGGCGGGGAGGCGGTTTTAGGGGCGTAAGAAATTACGGATGGAACCGGGGTTACGGCGGAGGGGGAGGGTTTTTCGGAGGTTTGTTCCGTTTTGTGTATACGGTGCGTTCGATTATATCATTTGTATTAATAGCCGGTATTGTGATATTAGTGGTGACGGTTGTTTCAAATCCGCAAGTTTTGAATAATTTTTTTGAAAATATATTGCGGCGGCTCGGCCTGTATAACGCGTTGAGAAACGCCGGCAGGCTGTTCAGGTAAAATGTAACAAAATGAGAGGGGTTAAAATAACGGCAGTTTCGGCGTGCATGGCCATGCTCGCCGCAGGGTATGCGCCGGCTTTCGGCGTGTATTTTGACGCAGGCGCGGGCGTTATGCAGCCGGCTGCCAAGGCCGCTAATTTAAACATGTTCAGGTATGTATATGAAGATGTAAAAATAACGGACAGCGGGACGGCTGAATTCGGGTTTAGAAGCGGGGTTCTTGCGTTTATTCCGTTTCCGATGTATATTGTGTCTGATGTAAGCTGGAACAGGGGGGAATGGAACAGAGAGAACGTGTATTTGCATATGTTTGCCGGCACGGGGGTTATCGTATACCCGCTATCGTTTGCGCAGATCGGGTTTTCAGTAGGCTACGGATGGATAGGCGGAGGGACGAATATGCCCCGGTATTTGTACGGGGGCGGCGGTTTTAATTGCAATGTTTCAATAGCAGCAGATGTAGGAAGGGGATTAAACGGCGTTGTGATGGGTGTAAAATACGCGTATGCGGGAAATATATATAAGGACGTATTAAGTGAAAGAAATAACGGTTTGGGGTTGTTTGCGCGGTACGCCAGAAGGTTTAAGGCGCCGGTCTTTAGGTAAAGAGAAGGTATGAAAATATGATTGGTAAGGGCCGTTAGCTCAGTTGGCAGAGCATCGCCCTTTTAAGGCGGTGGCCGATGGTTCGAATCCATCACGGCTCATTAATGATAAAAGTGAAAAGGGGGAAGGTATGATAGCTATAGGAAAATTGGTAATTGAAATCGGCATTTATGTGGCGGTGACGGGTTTGTGTTTGTTGTTGATTCATAAAAGGTCAAGCGCCGGCGTTTTGATCGGTTTTGTTATCGGATTTGTGTTAAGGGAATATTGGGCTGATAATAATTTAGTTATTTATACGGCTATTTGGATTGTGGTTATGTGCGTGGTGACGGGGAAGATTGAAATTGACGCGTTTATTGATAAAATAAAAAGAAGGTGATTGTGCAGATATTGGTTGTGCCGGATGTTCACGGAAGGGATTATTGGAAAAGAGCGGAAATATATATTGATTCAGTTGATAAAGCGGTATTTATAGGAGATTATTTTGATAGTTTTACTGTCGGTTATGATTTGCAAATGGCAAATTTTAAAAATATATTGGATTTTAAGAAGAAATATCCTGATAAAGTATGTCTATGCTGGGGAAATCATGAATCTAGTTATTATTTAGACGAGCGGTGTTCCGGGTATCAGTCCTCATATGCACGTTTTATAAAATATGTATTAAATGAATGTAAAGATTTGTTAGAAATAGTGTATATATTCGGAAAATGGGTGTTTTCTCACGCAGGAGTGTCTTCAGTTTGGATGCAAAGATGCGGTTTAGAGAATATCGAAGGTATTAATGATTTATTTAAAAGCAATCCTAATTATTTTAAGTGGGCGGGGCCTTGTACATACGGAGATAATGTTGTTGAAGGGCCGCTGTGGATACGGCCGGGTTCTTTGCAAAAATATGCCTGCGCAGGTTATAATTATATTGTTGGGCATACTGAATTAAAATATAATCCTCATTGTATAATAAGTGATACGGGAAGAGGTATTGTATGCTGTGATAACGGTGGTAGTAAAAGTATGGTTTTGGTAGATACGGATAAAAATAAATGGAAAGAATTGGTTATTTAGTGTAAAATGTTTACTTATTGACAAATACTGCATAATATGATATAATGCATGTATGGAAGATAATGCTTATATATTGAAGCATAAAGATAAAGATGTCGCTATATTTAACGTTGAGAAGGGATCTAAAAATGTTAAATATATAGAAATATTGGATAATGTGTTTAGCCCGGTTAACAGTAAAGAAAGCGGAATATCTCAAATTGTTTCTTTTAACAGTTGGTTAAATGACAGATGCATTTCTGATTCAAGGGATGGCGTTGAAAGAATTAAAGTAAAATACGGTTTAAATAATATGAAAGAATTGATGTATATGATGCACGGTTTATCATTAAGCGATTGTTATTGGATTGAAAAGATTTCAAGTAATAATAAATGGAAAGATATTAATTTGTATGATAATGAGTACAGTGATTTAATTGGTAGAATGTTGTTTGATAAAAAGATTAAGTTAGTTAATAATATAGGTGATTATGGATTAAGAACTCCAGAAGTTGCTACCGGAGGAAGTTTAAGGAAGTATTGGCATTATAATGAAAGTAATAAATTAAGTTATTTGATTAAGGGAAGCAGCAAACCATATTTTCAAGAGCCGTTTAATGAATATTTTGCCAGTTTGTTAATAAATGAATTAAAATATAATAATGCAGATTATGTATTAGATAAAAGAGGAAATGAGTATGTAAGCGTTTGCCCTTGTTTTTGCAGTAAAGATAAAGAATTAATAAACGGCGTAGATATTGTAAGAAAATACGGTATAGAAAAGAATTATAATGGGTTTATTACATTATCTGAAAAAAAAGGGTGCGCTTATATAAAAGATGAGTTAAATAAGATGATTGCATTAGATTATATTATTGATAATATAGACAGGCATTGGTATAATTTTGGGATATTAAGAAATACAGATACGGGCAAATGGATTGGTTTGGCTCCTTTGTATGATAACGGGTATTCACTTTGGAATAATGATTTTGTTGACAGCAGAATTGTTTCGGAGAGTATGTCGTTTGCAGATTCAAATGAAGCGTGTATTAAAATGATAGATATTAATAAATACATTAAAAAGTTGCCTAATTTAATAGAAATATTTGATGTCGCTTTTGAAAAATATGACAATAAAGAAATGAAAGGTTATGAAGAAAGAAAAAACAGAAAATGCAGTTTAAGAAATGGTTTAATAGAAAGAAACGTTATTATAGAAAAATATTTGCAAGAAAATATGAAAATTAATAATAATGTTAAAAATAGAAATAATAAGAGTAATAATAATAAATAATATTAATAGAAGTGTTAATGTAAAAAGGGTGCGAATTACTGTTACTAATCTAGATTCTGTCTACTTTGATACAATATTCGTAATTTTTACCTTAAAAAAGGTTAAATATGTAATTATTTCCTTTTCTTTTTGATATTATTAAATTCATATGTTAAGTGTTTTTTAGGCACTTTTTTTACTTTATATATATTAATGATATTAATATTATCAGTGTTAAATATAATGTATGATTTATTTAATTTATTATTTTCATCAAATGATATTTCTTTTGTATTTATATATTCCGCGCTGTCATAGCCGGATTTTATTAACATATATTTAAAATAATAAATATTATACAAACCAAGTTCTAATATTTCATATTGTAATTTAAATACATTTCTGTCTTCTTTATTAATTAGAAAATAATTACTCAATGATACATTATCCCATATAGATAAATCTTTTTTAAAGAAATACGGATTGTGTAATTTTATATTACATTCGTACATATAACCTTCAGTTTTATCATTCTTATTGCCGTTTATTCTTTTTAAGTTTGTTAATGCGCATCTTTCCGTACCTAAATGAAAACCAAAGTCTTTTATATAATTTTGTTCAAAATTATTAAATAATGTATTAGAGCTATGCCAAACTGTTAATTCTTTCATTATTGTTCTGGATAGTGTTCTGTATCAGCTTGACTATGATCAATTATAATATACGGCTGCGGGTTGCAGTAGTTATAACATCTGAATATAGTAAATACTAATAACAGCAATAACAGCAGTCCGATGTTAAAATACAGTTTCGGTTTGGAAGATTTTTTTTCTTTGCGGGGTTTGAATTGTACCGATTCAAAAAAACGGTCTATTTTGCTCATTCGTACTCCGTTTTCACCGAGATTTAGATTTTGGTTTTACGGGGTTAGATTTAAAATAATTATTTTTAGCTTGAGTCCATCCTAAAATATCAGCGGCTTTTTGAGTAATTTTATCTATTTTTTTCGTATCAACACATTTAATACCGTCTCTAGCGGTATACAAGCATGTTTCATCTCCTATTTTAACGCATACGGGAGATACGCCTAAATTAGTTAAGGATTGCATAGCTGCAAGGGTGTATCCGTTTGGAGGAATTAATTTTCCTGTGTCAATACTTTTATAGGCTATGCAAGTGCCTAAGTTTTTTCCTCTTAATATTAATACATCTTCCATACATTACCTTCCTTTTCTCGCAGAAGCGTTATTATTGCTATTATTGATGTTTTGATTGTTTATGTCAACAGGCGGAAGCTGTTTCGCCTGCATAAACGATTCACAGAAGGTTTTAATGGCGTTAGCGTCTTTAGAGGCTTTAAACAGTTCGTTTGAAGCGTTTGAAAGCTGTTTGCACCATGATGAAACGTACGCTTCGCTGTTCTGCGGGTTAAAATCGAGTTTTAATTCTTTGCACAGCATATACGAGGCTATTTCAGCGCGAAGTTCTTCCTGCGCGTACTGCGGCGAGCGTTTGTTATCGCCGAATTCGCGGTTAAGGCGTGAAGGATGGCCTGTCCAGTGCGCAAGCTCGTGCAGAGCGGTGGAATAGTAATCGTCGAGTTTTGCAAAAGAGCTTTTCGGCGTAAGGTGTATTTCGTCTTTATCGCGCGAGTAATAATTGCGGTCAGGGCTGTCGTGGAATATAGCCGATTGGGAGTTATCTAATATAGCCTGCGCGTTTGCTATTATTTGTTTGTTTTGCGCTTCGGTTATGGCGTCCGGCTTATGCTCCGGCAAGCCTTTGATATTAGAAGCGTGAAAAACATAATAATGCTTCATTATGGATTTTGTTTTAACGCCCTCCCCCGCCCTGTCAACGGCTTTGCCGTCAGAATCAAGATGGAGCTTGGTAAAATAAGTGACCAAGCTGCCCTTGCTGCCTTTTTCTAATTGGAAGTTTTGTTCCTTAATATTGTTGAATGTCAGCCAGCGGGGATCGGATGATTGGTATTTATTGAGCTGAAGCGCTTCGAGGTACAAGCTGTTTAATCCGTTATATACCGTGCCGGTTACAGGGTTTTGAGGCATAAGGTATTCAGAGGCTTTCCAAGGCTTCATCCACGGCGCGTTGTTGTTTTGTATGCTTTCTATGAAGTGTTTAGATATTGTTTGCGCGTAGTCGTCTTTGCCGGAAGATTTGTTTTTGATTTGCTGGATATTTTTTTTAAAATAAGCGGTTGAGGGGGTTTCAAAAGGTTTAGGTTTTTCTTCTTGTTTTTTTTCATGTTCGTCATGATGATCGTGTACGCCTAAATCGCCGATATAGCCGAATTTCATTTTAAGGTAATTAAATATTTCTTTTAATTTTTTAGATGATTTTTTAGACAAAGAACCTGATTTAATTGATTTAGCCAATTCTTTTTTAAAATTGGTGAAATTTATTTTGCCGTTAAAAGAGCCGACTAATAACGAAGATTCTTTTATAGAAAGGCCGAATTTAACTTTTAATGATTTTGCGGCCTCCGATCTTGTTTCTTGCAATATTTCAGATTCGCTTTTGGGTTTTTTATTATTTTCCATCATCGGCTCCGGGAAAGCGCGGGTTTTGCCAAAACGCTTTGATACAATTTTTCTTCTTGAAATTGAGTTTTTGGAGTTGGTTTAATATATCGGTCTATATCAATATTTTTTGTTGCGACGAAGACGCTTATTTGGTTAAGAGTCGGAGGTATAATTTTGTACAATGAGGAATTGTCATGCAGAAGATTTTCTGCGGTTATAAGATTTGACCATTTGGCGTTTTTGTTTGCATACAGATTTTCAGCAAGCGATTGTAAGTCGCCTTTGAATGACATATTTTGCAATTCTTTTTTTATAGATTCAATATTTGCGTTCGGCAATTTTGATATATCGGTTATATATTTTGAAGCGAATTTATCGTATATATTTTTAGATGTTTTTTCCGATATTTGGTTGTTAAGATCGTAGCTGTATATTGTATGTTTATACTGTTTGCCGTCTATGCCGTCTAGTCCGGTTCTGGTGTATTCTTTTACCGTTATATGTTCGTTTTTAAGGGTATGGTAGTCTATAGGAATAAGGGTTGTTTTGCCGTTTTTATACAGTTTTTCAGATATTTCTGGAAAGAAAGTGTTTAAATATTCTTTAATGCGTTTTTGGCTGTCTTTTAATGGCGGAAAACGGGTTATATTAGATTTTAAATTGTTAAGAATATAGCTTTGATCGTATTTTTCGCGCTGCAAAGAAGTGAAATAGCGGTTGTTGTATTTTGCGTAGTAATGTTTTAAGTCGCCTTTGTGCATTTCAGATGAGAAAAACCCGTTATTGTTTTCCGGCATTGTTTTAATGCCTTTGTTTTTCATATATTCTTTAAAAGCATGTTCGGTTATTTCTTTCCATTTGCCGCATGATTTGTCTTGATATTCTTCGCATAAACGGTAATAATCGTGCCTGTTTAATACTTCGTATCCCGCTTTTATGTAGTCTGCATGAGTTATGTTTTTTCTTGTTTTGTATTGTTTGCCTTCGCCGTTAAATAATATATCTTTGCAATTTAAATCGAAAGTTTCTTTTGATTTTATAACGTATTCTTTATACGGCGCGTTCGGAAACGATATATAGCGCAATTCTGATGAAAAGCTGTTGTCATCGGATATTTGTTTCAGTGCTTTTCTTAAATGCCAATTTTCATTTTCATTTATGTAACTTTCATTGCCTTGCATATAAAAATTACCCGGCCCTATCGGGTCTTTAATGAGCGTATCTATTAAATAGGTAAAGCCTGTTCCTCTGACAAATTGATTATTTATGCAGGCGTGGAATGATCTGCCTTCTTCGTTAAGCGATTTATATTGTTCAATATTGAAATTGGGGTCTTTAATTAAGAATTGCACTCCGGGTTTGTCTGATTCCCATACGGCACGTAAGCCGTATTTGTCGCCTTTTTGCAGTATTTGAACGAAGTAATCGTTTAATTCAAATATAGTGTTTTTTATATCAAAATAAGGCGAGCCTATTAAAGTTCGCGGGTATTGTTTTAATTGCCAGTTTTTAAATAATGAGTTAACAGCCAGAGTGTCAAAACGGTTTTCAGGTATGCCGGATTTTTTTAAAAGATTGTTAAAATGGGTTATTTGAGGAGTAGATGTTTTCGCCATGAGAGAGTATATTTCAGTTTTGGTTATTTCATCCATTTGTTTAGAATCTTTTTCAGCATTTTCAGGAAAATAGTGTAAAGTGTTTTTAAGCCGGAAAAAATGAGTATTATGCGTTTTGAATACTGATTCTACCGCTGCAGCAAAAGAGTTTTCTAATTCAGGGGAAGCGGTGTATTGTTCATTTATAGCAGGTTTATCTTCGGATTTTTTAACGGTTTGTTGGGGCATTTTATTATGTATTTGTAAATAATTAAGAATCCAGTCATTAATAGGGTATTTGTTTTGTAATTCTTTTATTAATATATTAAAATCATTTTGATTAAATTGTGAATTGTTAATATGCGCTGGAGAAGGCGGTAAATTAGAAGGTTTGGTAAAAGTAAGGTTATTGTTGAATAATTCAGGCTGCAATATTTTTTCTTCGTTAAAAGAGACAATTGATACATTATAGCCTTTTTTAATATTTTTATTTATATCGTTTTGTTCATGGTGCAGTATGGCGCATACAGTGTTAATATCAGCGTCATTGACAAGATATGTTCCAAGGACGGCGGATCGCGGGTTGTTTAATATATGCGTATTGAGAGCTTTATTGTTCATACCGTTCTCCTTTGTTTTGCAGTATTTATTGTATTTATATGGTTATTTGGCGTTTGTTTTAAAGAGGAAGCTGATTTTGACGCGGCGTATGTTACGGCCGTCAAAGGGAATGTATTTTCTAATATAGCTTGCCCGTATTTTTCGCTGTCTGACATACACGGCATCGGGTTGTAGAATGCGCCGGAATAAACGCTTGCGTAATACGAATGAAGGTTGATTGCGAAATCTTGAATTTCTTTTTGCGTAAAGTTAAATTGATAGGGTTCTGTTTTCGTATTTACGCGAATATCAGTAAGGTGTATATTGTCAAATGTTTTTAGCTGGTCTGCGTTAAAATATATATCGTAAGAAACGCCTTCGGCGTTTTTCCGGCATAATACGGCGCCGGTATTGTTTTTTATGACATTTGACGGGTTATTGCGGCAGTAAAAAAGCCTGCTTGAATATTGTTTGTCTTTTATTATTTGCTGCATATAGAGCTGGTTAAGGCCGGAAAAAGGTTTTTTATTGGAAGCGTCAAAAGCGTATTTTGCGGTATTGTTCGTTTGTAGCAAAACGCTGTTTTTATTAATAAGGCTTTTGCCGATATAGGAATTGATCGTTTGCATATAGCGGTTGAAATGAGACGTTTCGTTATTATACAGATGCGATTTGACGGCGCCTAAGTGCGAATAATTGTTTTTTGAAAATGAAGAGACATAGCCTTCATGTTTAAGATTATTCGATTGATTGTTAATTGAATGTACGCTGTTTTTTCTGAACAAGTCCCATGTGTCCCCGCCGTCTTTAACGGTGAAATTTTTCATGGTGTCGCCTGCAAGGCGCATATTTTTAGAGTCAAAAAAAGCGCCGTCGGGATTATGCAGGCGGTATTCTTGTTTTAATTGGGCAGGAGATATGGATAATGTGTATGACGCCTGCTGTTTATCTGGCATTTTGTTTACCTGTTTTGTTTTTTAAAGTATGTTTTTTTTCAAATTTATCTATAGATTCAGTATTCGCAATTTCTTTATTTGAATATAGAAGATTTACAGCGTTCATAAACGCATATTTGGTATGTTCTATTTCTTTGCAATGCGGTTTTCCGCCTTTGTTAAATATTATATTAAATCTGTGCAGCGGCCATTCACGGTAGGATTGTGATGGGTATGTTTTTTTTACTTGCTCCATCGTGGTAAGATATAAAGGGGTTTTTATATTGGGAAACAATGTTTTAAAATGACTATTATTATGCAGCGCGCAAACGCTTTTTTCGGCCGTTTCAGCGAATATGCGGTCGGTTTTATTTTCTATTTTGTAAAAAGCGTGAACGCCGCCAGTAAGCTCTTCGGGCGTTTTAATAATGTTTGTTGTAAGGGGCGTATGCAGCAGCATTTCGTCTTTATTTTTTCCTTTATATAAAGAAAAATGGTACGGTTCATTTTTAAGGTAATCGGGATAAATATATTTAAAATAATCTTTTTCGTGCAATTCTACAGAAGCGTTCATTTCAAGGTGTTTCAGCGCGTTGGTAAATATTTTTTGCGGGGTGTTGTTTTCAAATAAGCGTTTATAATAAGGATCGGCTTTTTCGTCAATTTCAAACGTATTGTTTATCATTTTATTGTATATTTTAGGTGGCAGTATTTGATGCAAAACGTCTTCCATTTTTACCGGGTAAGGGTATCCTTTCACCGGTATGGAAAGGTTTTGCGTATTGAAATAATTTTGTTCGACGAAAGAAAGCTCTTTGCCGGATAATTCATACACTCTGTTCAGAATTACCGGTTTGTCAGCTTCAAGCCATTTAACGTACGGCGCGGTCAGTATGGCAGAATCTTGGTTTTGATCATTTTTAACATATTGCAGAGAAAAACGCGCTTTATATTTATTATTCAGCATTGTATCAATATACAGCGTTTTTTTAGCCATTATCTTACTCTCGCTTTGTCCCTTTGGCGTTTTTTTACCGGTTTGGAAAGGCTGTTTTTTATGCAGCGGTGCGCTTTTTGCGTGTTTTTGAAAAAATCGGAATTATCATAAGATATATAATTAACGATTTTTTGCAGCTCTTCTTCAGAATATTGCGGAGGGTTGTAAGGCTCTCCGGTATAGCAGGATTTAAAATAATCTGAAATATGTTTGTTAAACTGCTCTTCTAAAGAAAAAGTTTTCGGTTCGTACGACAGCACAGGAGGTATTTCTTCTTGTTTGGTATAAGGGACGTTTATATCGGAGGTAAGCATTTCTTGCGATATTTCAAGGGTGTTTTTATTGGTTTGCAGATCTTCGGCGCTGAAATAATAGGAAAAATCAATGCGGTGCGCGTATTTATTAATATGCGACAGCGCGGTCGCCATGCTGTTTTTTTTAAGGGTAAAGCCGTTGTTCTTTACGTCGCCTGAAGGCATAAAATAAGGGCTTTGTAAATTGCGGTCTTTGCGCAGCTGTTGGAGGTACAGCTGTTGGATGTCTTCAAACGGTTTTTTAGTCGAAGTGTTGATTGAATAGTCAATGCCGTTTCTTTCTTGCAAAAGAACAGATGTTTTATTCAGCAAACTTGCGCATATTTTTGATTTTATATCTTTAACTAAGCGGTTATGGCTGTTAATGGCCGCAAGCGTTTCTTTTTTAACCAGTTTATTATTTTTATCGACAATAGAGGCGTTTTGGAATATAGCGCTGACGGTCTGCGCGTCTTTAACGGCGTTAAATAAATTTTCATACGTTTTTGATTTAACCGTATATTCCGGCGCGCTGTATTTTGATTTCCATTGCGGGTTATTTTTTTTGAATATGGCGGTTAAATATGATAGATCTTCGGCGGAATATGCCGAGTATTCTTTAACGGCTTTTTCAGGTATTTTATTTAATAGCAATTCTTCGATAAGCTGTTTGCGCGTTTTATCGTTGTTTTGTTTGCCTGCGTTAAGCTCTTTGTCTACGGTTATGTAATATTTCTCGTTAATTATGTCTATTTGAAAAGAAGAATCGCTGGGGATAGGTTCTTTATTTGCAATAGTAAAATCAGACAGAGCGGCCTCCCCTGCCCCTTTTAAGAGCGTTTTTGAGCTGTTGGTTATTGAATTGCAAAGATTTTTCCATATCGTCGGCTATTTTAATGATGTTGATTTTGCCTGAAATAATATCTGCGGCAATTTCTTTTTTGTTTTCCAAAAGTTCCGGGCCGGGCGCGTAGCCTTCTCCGGTATAAATTGAAGCAAGGTATGATTTAACGCCGCGTTCAAGGGAAGAAAGTTTGCCGGCGTTTTTTGTTTTTGATACCGGCAGGGGTTCGGCAGCCAGAGCGTTTTGCGGCATAGCGTACGCTTGATCGAAATTGCTGTATAAGTGCAATGAGTTTTTGCCGGAAGAATATTCGGCGACAACGTTTGACTTGCTTTTTTTCTTCAAAGCGTCTTTATTGATATTTTTTGAAAACATATTGCTTTTAAAATGGTTGTTTTTTCTTATTTGCTGCAAATAAAGCTGCGTGGCGCCGGAAAAAGGTTTGCCGGTATCGCAGTTATAAGAATAATCAGGGCCGGATCTCGTTTCTTGTAAAACTGACGTTCCGTTTTTTATAGAATCGGCGATTGTTTTGATGATATGGTTTTTGGAGTTGTTGTTTGCGTCGGCTTGAGAAAGGTACGTTTTCGTAACCGGTTGGTTATAATTTTGAAATGCGATTGTTATGTTTTTATTTTTATAAATATTGATTGCGTTTATAAGATCATTTTGTTTTACCGTGCCGTCAAATTTGTAAAAGCCTTTGTTATCTAGTATTTTATAATCGCCGTTTTTGTCCGCTTGAAACAAAATGTCATATTTAATATTGTCAGGGTTGTTTGTTTTTTGGTTGTGCGATAGTATGTGTTTTCCGGCATTTTCAAGAAATTGGTATATTTTTAATTCAGATAAGAAATGGTTTTTAGAATCGAATTTTTCCATTTTTTCAACGGCAAGTTTATTAAAATTTTGTATTATTGTATTATGCGCTGGATTGCCGCTGTCTAAAGAATAAGAAAAGTATCCTTCGTTTGTTCTGCATTCTATATCTAATCCGGCGTTTTGATTTTTGTGATATACGGATATATAATTTGCCATTTCAAAAGTATTTTGCCAAGGAGAAAAATAGGTGCTGTTATATGTATTGTGTAATTGTTTTTGATCGATTTTATCTTTAATATTATGAGTTTGGACGCGGTAATTTTCAATAAAATTATTTGCAAGTTTGTGTATAGATGAAGATATTTGAGGTTCTGTGACTAATACTTTATTATGGCGGTGATTTTTATTTTGGTATTCCAAATACAGGGGGTATAACGATTTGTAAATTTCATCATTTTTATCTATTGCGGGGTTTATATTGGCTATGCGGTAAGTTTCGCCGTTAACCGTTCCGTTTAGTTGCGCGAAGTATCCGGTTAATTCTCTTTTGACATTAAGCGATAATTCGTCAAAATCAGCGCAGCCTTTAAAAGTGTAAGTTATATTATTGGTGTTTTGTTCGGCCAAGCCGGTTGAAACGGCGTTTATCATGTCTTGCATTTTCGGCATATATTCTCCTTATTTTGCGGCTATCTTTTCCTCGGCGCGGACATGGTAAGCGATTTGGATTTTTCTTTGGTGAGCGTATTGTTTACCATTGTCTGCGTCCGTTCGCGTTTTTCAGGTTCCAGTATTTGCTGTTGCGGATTGAGTTTTTGCTCTTCCACAAGGCTGCGATCAACGCGCGCCATCATGTCTTTGTCAAAAATCTGGTTTAATGATCTGTCTGATATGTAGCCTGACTGCTGCACAGCGTCTTTAAGCAGATTAGGCGATTTTTTATACAGTTGAACCATATCTTTGATATGTTCGTCCCTAGAAAATTTAGGTATATACGTTTGTTTGGTTTTTCGGCAGTATTCCATGTGGAAAAGTTCTTCAGTCATTTTAGGCAGATGGGAGTTTCTTTTTTCAATGTTTATTTGTTTGGTTACAGTAGAAAACGCTTCTTTATTTTCAGCGTTTTTTTTCAATTGCAATACTGATTTTAACGCGTATTGGTTAAACATATCTTTTTGTTTGTCAAAATCGGGAAAATATTGTTTAAACATTTCTTCATTAAGCGCGCCGCGGGGATTGTTTTTAGATTTAAGCAAGCTTTCGACATTGACGACCCGTATGCTTGGAGAGGTTCCGAACGCTTTATTTTGCGCTAAATTTTTGTCAATGAATTTGCCGTGCATAGGGATATTGACCGTATCTTCGTATTTAACGTATTTATCAAGTTTCATGCGTTTTAATTCGTCTAATGTAACAAAATTTCTGCTCGAAAGATTTTTCTGGCGTGAAAAAATGTCAAGCATAACGGTGGTGTTAGCCGGAAAGCGTATGCCGGTATGCTGGTTGGAGGTGTTGTCAAATACAGTCATATTGGGGACGGGTATAACGTCTGTTTTGAAATCATGCGGGTTGACGCACGGGTGCGTTCCTTTTTGCAGGGACATGAGAGTCATTTTAACAAGGTTATTGGTCGCCATTTCCTGCGCGCTGTAATTGCCGTTTGAAACAAAAGAATTGATGATATTGCTGAATGTTTTTTCTATATCCTGCGTTTGCGGCGCTTGGTTAATTTCCGGCATTGTTATCTCCTTGCAATTCTGGTGGCGTTTTGCGTCTGCGTTTGGTCGATATTCGCGGTGTGCAGCTGCCTTATATGCTGTTCGACGGCGTTTTCCAGATGGTTTGAGTCTCTGCTTCTGTCAAGAGTGATATTAACAGAGGATAATACCATTCGGTTGTAAACGCCGAGCGGTATTTTATTATCGCGCACATTTTCCATTTGGTTGACTATATTGCGGTGGTTGGGGTCTCTTCTGGCTATGGTATTGGAAACGTTTTCAAGCACATAGGCGTAATCTTGCGCGCCGAATTCATAACCGCCGTGTTTTTGCTGCAAAATTTCATTGACTTTTTCTTGAAATTTATTATCTTGGGCGCGCAGCATTTTCGCGTGCAGTTCGGAAGGGGTCATTTGAGAATAATTAGAAAGATGGCTTTGCGCTTCGTAGGCGAGCATATAATCCTGCGCTTTGACGTTTCTGTCTCCGGTAATGTCAAAAGGAGTGTTGTCAAAATTAAGCAGCCTGTTGAGGTCTTGGCCTTGGTATGATTTGCTGCCGATATTAACGCGGGTGTAATCATGGAAATTAAATTGTCCGTCGGAAACGGCGGCGTTCATTTCAACGGCCGGCGTTACGGTGAACCGGCTGCCGGAAGCCTGCGCTTGAGGCGCAAGCGCGGTTAAAGACGCCGACGCGATGATAGCCGCCGCCGCGAGAGTTTTGCCCACTTTTGAGAGTTTTTTCGCTTTTTCGATCAGCGTACCCATAAAGGTGTCGGCGAGCGTGGAAGCCGGTTTGTCTTTTTTGATATTGTCTTTGACAAAGGATTCGGTGTTTTGTTCGAGAGTTTTTTTGTCAGAATCTTTAGCAATATCAAGGTTTTTGTTTTGTTCAAACAACGGTTGCGCAAGTTCGGTAAATTCTTTATTAAACGATTGGCCACCGGTTGTATGTATATCGGCGACGTGTTCTTGTATCGCGGTATTGAGTTTGCGGAATTCCCCGCTGTTTTCGTCGCGCGCTTTGGCGATAAATTCAGATTTGTCGAAAGGGATGTAATGATAATTGGTTAGGTTGTTTTGCGCTTCGCCGACGATATTTTTGAAATAATCGGGGTCTTTTGACATGGAAACGAGCATATTGGTTCTGAATTGCTCTTTTTCTTTTTCGGTGGCGAACGGTTTAATTGTTCCGTCGGTCATGGAAGCGTTCAGCACGTTGGTTATGTGTTCGACGGCGAAGTTGTTAAAATCATTGATAGAATATTCTTTAGTTTGGTAAGGGACGTAGTTTTTGCGGGATACGTGGGTGTTGTCGTCTTTGATAACGTTTTGGTTAAGCGGCGCGACCGGTATGACGAATTCCAGTTTGTTGTCAACGGGGTATGATTCAGATTTGACTAAAGCGGCCATAGGTTTTTCTTTGAGCGGGGTTATCCAGTCGGCTTTTTCTGATACGGTTTTATATTGGCTGACGTATTCGTTGAATCCGGTTCCGGCTAGATCATTGATTGTTTTTAAATGGATAAAATTTTCGGCGCCGTACGGTTTGCCGCTGAAAGAATTGAATATTTGGTTGACCGGTTTGTCGGTGTTTAATAGAAAAGAATCGCCGTTTTCAAGCGTTTTTTGCACATTGCTGTTTAATTGCGCGTTAAATTCCTGCATGGCTTTTACCTTCCTTTTGATCCTTTATTTTGTTCGGCGTTTTGCTGGTTTGAAAGAGATTGTTTAGTTTGAACGCTGTTTAAATGGGTTGTTATCATTTCGTTGCGCAACGACGGGACGTTGAGCATAACGTCAAAACGGGATTTAATGTTGTCGGCGGTAACGGGGGTGTTTTCAGCCTTTGAAACAAAATCCATGTACTGCATGAAAGGTGGCATTTTAACATTAGGGTTTGATTGAGATTGGTTGTAAATGTTGGCGAGATTGTCAAACATTTGGTTTTTCACTTCGGGGTTAATAGCTAATGATTGCCCGTAAGACATATTTTGATTTTGCACTTGTTCGGGGATAAGCAAAGAAGAAGCGTTTTTATAGGAGTTTTGGGCCATGCGCAAACCGGCGTTGGGATCGTTGCGCAGCGTTTCGGCTAATTTTTCGGTATGCTGCCCGCTCCATTCGCCGGGCTGGTAAGGCGTTTTAGTAAAAGCGGCGTTTAAGTAATTGGATACAAGGTTAGTGACGTATTGTTCCATATTGCCGCCGGAGGAGCCGAAATTTTGCGGGAATTGCTGGTTAAAACCGACGCTGGGGATTGCCGGCTGGTCTTTGGGGCTTTCGGTAAGCGCGTTCTGCCGGCATTTTTTTGTGGGCATGGTGAAATTAAATGTGTTGTTGCCGTATTTGTCTTTGCCGGTGTATGTGCAGACGCAGAATCCGCCTTTGAATTTTTGGTCTTTCATCCAGTGTTTTTTTTGATCCATGATGATATTTACCGGCGCGTAGTTGATATACGGGTAGCCTTCTTTGGCGTTATTCATAAGGCAGTTTAATTGGTTGGCGTCGCGGTACACGCGGTTGGCGAACGGGTCTTGCGCGTATACGGGGAATTTTGACGGCTGGAGCCACGGGGCGGTTTCTTCGTCTGAAACCGATAATAAATCTTTATTAAATTGTTTTGTGAAATCGCTTACGTTGTTTTCCGGCAAAATAATATTGGGTTTGTTGATTGCAGGCGTTTGTTCTATGCCTTTAACGGCGTTGTAAATGTTGGCCATTATGTTAGGGTTAGATTCCATCATGTCGTTTATGATAGATTTTGAAACGTCGGCGAAACTATTGCCTTCATTTTGGTTTTGATATTGGTACATAGAGTCGTTGACGATATGTTTCAGCGCGCCGTTGTTTTTGCCGAATGAAAACTGCGGATTTTGCAGCTGGTAATCAATATCGGACATATCAATTTCGTTGGGGTTGTCGGGAATATTGAGTTTTTGTTTAATGAAGTTAAATATCGCGTTTATAGCGGCGTATTGGGATTCAGGGGAATTTTGAACGGCGTTATCAGCGGTTTGCGGTTCAGGTGAAATTGCATCGGGCTGCGCCGGCCCTTCAGCGGTTTCCGGCTGTTTTGCAGTATTTGCGTCCTGCTGTACGCCGGGTGTTTTTGTTTGGGCGGTTTGAGACGCTTGCGGTGTTTCTTTAGCGGCGGGGGGATTTGAGGCGGCGTTAGTGTTGTTTTAATCCTGTTTGGGGGGTTCAACTGAAGCGGGGGATTCGGGTGCGG
>Ga0099364_10002407_pt1 | contig 29853 bp, 29 predicted proteins | sample TergutTh196P3_FD_73070 | JGI IMG/M metagenome (GOLD analysis project Ga0099364, IMG submission 73070) | Microcerotermes parvus P3 segment gut microbial communities from Pointe-Noire, Republic of the Congo - Th196 P3 | ecosystem: Host-associated > Arthropoda: Insects > Digestive system > Gut ...
GCGCTTATGATGGCTTCCGCCATAGCCTCTTGTATTGCTTATTTTTGAAAACAAAAAAGCACCCCCATGCCGGACATAGAAAAACAGGCAATCTTAGCTTCTAAGTTTAACCTGCACTCTACCTTACGGCGATAGACGCACTTCGAGGATACCTCCGTGTGTGATCGAAAGGGTACACGAAAGCCTTTTCATGACCACTATACCGCTAGCCAGTAAAAGATTTGGCCGCAGCATAGCTTACAAAATATTCCATTGACAAGGTGCAGGTGGGCAAATGCCTTCGTTTGCCCTGTATAACTCGATTATACACGTTTGGGAATCAATGTCAACCCCTTGGAGACCCGGGTTTCTTGCAAGGTTGCTTGCATATTTTTCAGCTTTTTACAAGTTGGATAGTATAGCCATCCGGATCCCGCGCAAAGAAAAAACTTATATTTGGATTCGGGCTGACTATATTGCCGTCTGTTTCATACCCCTTTTCGCGTAAAAGGGTGATTGTATCTTCGAGTGACGCGGCAATAAAGCCCAATGAAATGCCTTTACCGGAATCCCGGCCATTGCCGGATGTCCCGCTTATCAATTCCACCTCGGTGTCACCGCTTCCTTGGAATACAATATCCCTATCGGGGCCTGCGGAAAACCGCCTGATGATTTCCAGCCTGGCGATTTCCTGATAGAATCTTACGGACGCATCCAAATCCTTGACAGATAATGTAACATGACAGAATTTCATTAATACTAACCTCTCTTTCAACTATTTCTTTTTTTACCTATGAAAGCTTTAAGTTGCGCCTTGGTGACGCCGACGCCTTCAATCGAATCCAGCTTGCGCCCTTCCATCCGGTAAGCCGGGACAGTCCATACCCCGGACTGTTCATATGCGTAGCCGTTCGAGCCGGACACAGCTTTTTCATATGTACCATTTTGAAGCGCGTTCAGAAGCACCCCGGGGTCGAGCAGGCCATGAACAAGACCGGCGACTACCTCCGGGTCTTCGATATTTACCTGTTCTTTTATGGCGGCGCTATACATACAGTCATGGTAGCCCCATATATCAGCGTCATTATCCATGGCATAGAACAATCCTTGTATGCACAAATCGCTGTGCCGACCGTACCGTTCCGGGCGCGGGTGCGCCTCGCATGGGCGCCAGGCTACTTCGATATCCGGGAATTGCGGTAGCAGTTCTCTGAGGTACTCATGCCCCTTTAGGCAAAAAGGGCAGATATAATCGAAAAAGACTTCAAGTTCTCGCATAGCAGCACATCCTCTAATCCAATGCTTTTGATAAGTTAATAAGTTCCAGCTCATTTTTACTGAAATGAAAGCAAACATCAAACTGCTTGAGTATATTTAGCCCCAGTACTCCCATAGAAAAGCTGCTCTCCGGGAAAGTATGGGCATAAACCTTGACATTTTCAAGCACTATGCCGCCTAGCCTTACCTTTTCCATGGTTACGTCATTTACAAACTCAACACTCGAAGCTGTTATTATTCTGGACTTTTTGCCAGTTGAAACATTATAACCCAATGTGTGGAGTAAATCTTTCGAGACTGTTGTAATGCTGGCGCCGGTATCGACTGTTATCAGCATACGGCTATAATCGGTAGTATTCTTATTCCAAAGATCAATGTCTACCATTACAAGATCTGATACATAGCTGATATCAAGTATAGTGTTCATAGTATCACGCTGACCCCTTCCGGAGTTCTGCCTGCATACATAATGTAGATGCCGGTTTCAGGGCGTAACGCCAAAACAACCTTATCGCGGTTCTCGCTATGGGCTGCAACCTCGCCACCAATGACGGTGCCGCGCTCATTCACTTTCAGGTTAACAAGGTACACCCATTGACCATCGTAGTCTTGATGTATTTCAAAAATTGTTTTATACATACACTCACCTCAAATGTGTTGATAAAAACGCATTGACTGTTTTGATGCCATTATAATCCAAAGCGCATGAAATATCAATTTTCTTGCGAAACCCCTATTTTCTACCCTGTTTTTACTCTATTGCTGAGGTTTTAAAGGATTTAATCTCTTTGGGTCTGTTTCCCCGCCACCTGTAGCGCTATTACGTAGTTTCGGAGATGCCCCGCCGCTTGCGGCGGGGAGAAACATTTATAGACGAAAACAGCATGCCCGTTATGCCATACATCCTAAAGACAGCACCACTAATTCTGAAAATTGCACCCCTTTTTATTGATCTCTAGTGTGTTAAAATAACTATATGTATACAACAATATTGTGAGGCTGCAGCTATAAGCCGGTGCGATGTCGGCATAGCAAGATAGCAAGGTATAGTCCTCAATCGGGGGCAAAATGTGTTTGTTGACATTTATATGCCCAAATGAAAATGTTTTACTTCGATTGTGGAAAAATCCTTGTATGAGTAGCATAAGTAGCGGGACGTCGCAGCATGGGATGTCTTGCTTTTTTGCATTTGAAATGGCGGATACTTGCGAGGACTTCCGGCCTAAGACTATATTTAACACTAAAGGCAACACTACTGAATAAAAATACTTTTTCAATATGCTAACAATGAAAGCAATACTACGCTTTATACGAGTTGTGGTATTACTTCACAAGCAAGAGGTGGGCGTTATGATTGATAAAGAGCAGACATATTTCAAAAGTACGGGCTACTCGGCATTTGCAAATGGGTCACATGTGGCAGCAGTTGACGTAAAGGACGGGAAAATACTCAGGATACGGCCTTTCCGCTACGACTGGAAGTACGGCCATGAGCACATCAATCCATGGAAAATCGAGGCTCGGGGAAAGACATTGAACGCTCCAATGAAGACTGCGGTGGGGCCTTTTGGGCTTGGGTATAAAAAGAGCATCTATTCACCCAATCGCATTTTGCATCCATTAAAACGGGTAGACTGGGACCCCAAAGGGGAGAGAAATACCCGGAATAGGGGTAAGAGCGGATACATTCGCATTTCTTGGGATGAGGCCCTCGATATCATAGAAAGCGAAATAAAACGAATTATTAAAAAGTACGGCTCCTGGGCAATCTTCGCTCAGGGGGACGGGCACGGCGAGACAAAAATCGTACATGGACCGCACGGATGCCATTTTAAATTGCTGGAGCTTTTGGGCGGCGCGACCATACAGGTGCGAAATGCTGACAGTTGGGAAGGCTGGTACTGGGGTACAAAGCACTTCTGGGGCGGAGAGCCTTTCGGACTTATGCCCGACCCGTCAAATTTGTATTTGGATGTATGCAAGCACAGCGAAATGCTTGTTTTTGAAGGCTGTGATCCTTGCACAACAACACGGGGTTTCAACAGCGGCGATCATGTCAGCCGCTTTTGCTTCTTTTTTAAAGAACTCGGTATAAAACAAATATACATATGTCCGGATTTGAATTACGGGGCGGCTGTTTTTGCGGACAAATGGATTCCAATTCTGCCGAACACCGATGCTGCCCTGCATCTGGCTATTGCTTATCAGTGGCTCGTAAATGATACATGGGATAAAGACTACATTGCTTCGCATTCTGTGGGATTTGAGAAATTTGCCGAATATGTTATGGGCGTTGACGACGGCATTCCAAAGACGCCGCGGTGGGCCTCGGAGAAGTGCGGGGTGCCATCGAGGATTATAAAAGCGCTTGCAAGGGAATGGGCTGCCAAGCGCACCACGGTAGTTCACGGTTTCGGCGGCCCGTACATCAGGGGGCCGTACTCCCACGAACCGGCAAGGACTGAAGCAGCCATCTTAGCCATGCAAGGGCTCGGAAAACCCGGCCAGCATTCGTTTTCCCTCATAAACAGGGCGGTATTCGGTTCAGAGGATCATCCGGCCTATCCGCCTACGCCCGGCAGCATCATGAACAACCCGCAGATGAACGTCCGTGCGGCCTATCAAGGTTATAACCCTTTCCCGTGGCAAGGGCTTCCGAAGCAAATAATCCCGAAGACGATGGTACATGACGCCATTCTAAATGGGCATTTTGAAATCTACGGTTCTTCGTTGCAGGTGACGCCGGCATCGGAGCAGTTTATAAAGTACAAGTATCCGGCTGAGGGATGCTCGCCCATCCACATGATCTGGTCTGACACCCCATGCCTGCTGACCTGTTGGAACGACTCAAATATGATAGCTAAGGCATTTCAACATGAGTCGATAGAGTTTTTCATGGCGCAGCACCCTTGGATGGAAAACGACTGCCTGTTCGCCGACCTCGTTTTGCCTGTGAACACAAAGTTCGAGGAAGATGATATCGGCGACGACAACGAGAGCGCGGCTTTTGAGATGGTGTATCTGGAGAAAAAATGTATCGAGCCGCTTGGCGAATCAAAGAGCGACTATGAGATTGTGTGCATGGTAGCTGAGAGATTCAATCTGCTTGAAGAATACACGGAGGGAAGAACGGTTGAGGAATGGATAAAGTTCGGGTTTGACAACTGCGGCGCTTCCGGGAAAGGCCTTGTAAAATGGGAAGAGTTCAAGGAGAGACAGTACTGGGTGGCGCCGGTCGATCCTAAGTGGGATACTTACCCTGCCGGTATGTACAGTTTTTACAAAAATCCGGTGGACAACCCGCTCTCAACCCCTTCCGGACTTCTGGAATTCGAGTCTTTGGACTTGAAGAAGTTTTTTCCTGAAGACAAAGAGAGGCCGCCTGTGCCGCATTGGATTGAGAATAGCGAGTTTCACGATGAGCGGATCTCCAGCGAAAGGGCAAAGAATTATCCACTGCTGATAATTAGCAACCACCCACGCCACAGGGTACACGCAAATCTTGATGACAACAACTGGTTTCACGAGATCGTCACATGCAAAGTGCGGGGGCCGGACGATTATCTTTACGAACCCTTGTGGTTACACCCCACGGAAGCGGCTAAGAGAAATATAGTTGACGGGGACATCTGCAAGGTTTTCAATGAGAGGGGAGGGGTACTGGTAGGAGCGTATATAACGGAACGAATAATGCCCGGGGTCGCATATGTGGATCATGGATCAAGAGCGGATTTCATTATTCCGGGAGAACTTGACCGGGGCGGGGCGATTAACCTCATCACACCCCACAAGACTACCTCTAAGAATTGCGCGGGCATGGTGTGCAGCGGCTTCCTTGTTGAAGTCGAGAAGGTCGATCTAGGCATATTGCGCAGGCAGTACCCGGAGGCTTTTAGTAAGCCTTACAACAAAGCTTCCGGGCTGACATTCGACCGGGTGATCGTCAAGAGGTAAGAATGCATTTCATGTGTTATCTCATCCGGTTATGGCAGCATAATTTCGGCATTCGTCTATGACAACCTCGCGTGCGGTTTTGCTTACGCCGGGCAGCTTTACAAGTTCTTCCCCCGATGATTTGCATAATTCGACCATTGGTTTGCTGCCGATATATGCACCGACAGACGTAACACTCAGTACTCGTAAAATTCGCGAGTACGCTTGTTTTTTTTGTCTTACTTCTGTGGTTGAGCGCAGATTTAAGAAATAATCCCTGACGGTGATATCCTTTTCCATTACTACCGATGCCCCCCGCGCCCGCGGCCTTTGCGTCCGCCGGAGTGTTTCGGGTGGGTTTCATTTCTATTATCCGGTCTGCCGCCGCCATGCCGATGGTTATAGCCCTTTCCGCCGCGTGTTTCAAAAGCGTCTGGTAGTGGAGGTGGTGAGGATATCAACCGCGCAAGATTGGCTGCGCCGCGCAAACCTATGAGCGGTGCGGTGTAGCGAGCCAAACCATGCCCGCTTGCACTAGATACGGAAACCACAACTCCGTTTTTTCCTGAGTAAGCAATAAGCTCACTGTTTGCAAGCAAAATGTAGTTGTCGTTTTTTAACAGCTCCATACGTTGCTGTTCGGGCAGATATGGAGTTTCGTCCGTCCCACAGTATGGGTCGTCACACCACTTCGCCATGACTTTCAGTCCAAGTTCCTGTTCGGCAAATAATGCAATACCGCCAGCCACATCCGTATGTGCGCCAATCAGCAGTTCCGGCACATTCGCCAATGAGTTTTTGGACGATTCAAGAAAACGTATAGTATCAGCACTGTCCTTTTCCAGAAACTCGCTGTTTGCCTGTGATCCGACTGCTGATTCTATATCGCGAATCCATGAATGTGTAGCGCTGATGCCATAGGGCCTGCCGACCACCATAGGTGTTCCAAAGCGGCTCTTCAACCGTTCGGCAGCCTTGATGCCTTCACGCCTTATTACCAGATTTACATGCGCGCCGCTCATAAGCCTGATTTCGCTGATCCCTGTACCGGACGAGAAAACGCACAGTGGCTTTGCGCCAAAGCAGCCCCGCATGACACGGGTGATTTCCTCGGCATCTGCGCTGTAATTATAGAGGTCTATATTTGACCCAATGATGTTAAAAGTAAGGTCGGAAGTTTTGCAGCAGTCTTCGGGCAATGATGCTGCAAGGGTATCAAGCGCATTTTCAATCCCCCGGCAAAGAGACGCTCCAAATCCGCCGCTGTCAAAGCTGATTATCTTCGTATCCTTATATTCTGCCGAAAGCTCACGCGCCTCCGCTTCAAGGTCTGCGCCTATCATTTCAGGAACAGATGACGGGGTGAGAAACAGCACTTCAGGCTTCTCTATCTCGACAATAATGTCCACTGCGTCCCAAAGTCGGGCTACATTGCCGAGCGCTATGTCGGTTTCGTTCAGATGAGTACTGAATATTTTGCATCCGCCGGGCGCTCTTTCCTTATAGTCGCGTCCCGCATAGTTCATATGTCCCATGCAGCCGTACTCAACTAATACACCACCATTGATTGTTGCTAGTGCCTGCTGTATCCCCATTCTGCCGGATCCCGCAGGAGTAAAACGATGAAGCCCCATATGTTCTCCTTTATCTCTTTCTTTAACTCATATGTATAAGCAATCAACCAACAATATGAGAGACCTACGTTGTTATCGAGACCCGCGTTTTTTGGACTTAGACCCATGCAGCTTGATTCCTTTGCCGTTTGTACCACGCAGGCAAACATCAAGAAGCCTGATAGTGCGCTCAAAACCAAGCAGCATGTCTTCGTGACCGTTATGTCCGTGACCGGATGAACCCAGAACAATATCTGCCCCAATCTGCCTAATATAGATGCTGTCAATCGGCTCATAGACCATGTGTGCAACTATTGGATCGAATCCCATGTCAAGAATACTCTGACGGCATTCAAGCTCGCCGGGATAAAGTTCGTCTATATGTAAAACCGCCGGAACCATACCCAGCCCTGCGAGATAAGATGCCGTTCTGAGCGGTACTTGGGTAGCACCAGGGCCAAGCGCAAAGCATTTTCCTGAAAGGATTTCCGTAACTTCTCGTTCGAGTTTCTTTATCTCAAAGAATTGTTCCGATAAATCCGGAGAATTGACACCGGGTAAAGCCTCAAGCATTCTAAATCCCGCAGAAATCTCATCCGGCGACAAGAGTGAGCTCACGTCTACATATTCTATGCCGAACTTTTCCCTCATCTTAACAGCAAGCTCAAGCCCGGTCGGAGAACAAACTAGATTAAAGCTTGCGGATGCCGCCGTGATATAATCCATTATTTCATTATCAGAACCCAATAGCAAAAGATTGAACCCGGCGGATTCCAGAAGCAGGGTCATTTCATAAAACACTGCTGTGCCGCGCCCACCGCCTAGCACATTGATTCTCTTTGGGGTCTTCTGCATGGGATCCATGACATTTATCATTCCTCCCATGAAGGCGCTTATACCTTTAGAGGTCGAAATACAGGAATAATGCGGAATGCTGATTGCGAAAACCTTAGCACCCCTCTCATCAGCTATTTCGTCGCATAGCCCCTCAATATCATCACCGATAAGCTGCGGAATGCAGGTCGCAACTACAAGAAGCGGTTCAGCACCGAGATCGAGCATTTCATTGATTGCCTTTTCAAGCCCGTCCCTGCAGCCGAATACCGTTTCATTTTCCGAAAGCATATATGCCCAGCTTAACGTGGTTTCGTCCGGAGTTAGCCGACCCTTACGCCGGTTTGACGGCCCCCTGCTATAATATGTGCACTCGGCGGAGCCGACCACCAGCATCGAAAGGCCCTTTACTTTTGAACCTTCAGAAACCGCAGAATGCATGGGACAATGGCATCCCGGAGAAGCAACAGGGGAAAAAACCGGTATCCCTTTTGCCGAATGTACTTCTGATAGTCTTTTAAATTCTCTGTCTTTCACTATTACCCTCTATTATCTTTCCTGCAAGCAGGCGATATAGTTTTGCCATATTAGATTGTGGCAGGGCCTCGACGACTGTTTTACCCTGCTCCTCGGCAATCTGCACTGCACCGTCCCTCGGAAACTCGAAAAACATGTCGATGCCAATCTCTTCCGCCGCCTTAACCACCTGTTCGCGCTCGCTGACAAACCCTTTGGCGTTGAATATCAGCCCCTTAAGCCCGGCGTAACCACGTTTTCCGAACTGCTCTACTGCTTTTGCAATGTTCAATGCAGCGTAAAGGCTCATCATCTCGCCCGATGTGACAATAAGCACGTCATCGGCATAACCGCCTCGTATCGGCATTGCGAAACCACCGCAGACTACGTCTCCCAGAACATCGTAGAGCACTACATCGGGGGAGTGGATTTCATAGGCCCTCAGTTCTGCCAGTTTTTCAAACGCGGTGATTATTCCCCTACCCGCGCAGCCGACGCCGGGAACCGGACCGCCAGACTCGACACACAGTACGCCAAACGCGCCTGAATGCACAATTTCGCCGAGAGAGGCATCCCCCTTTTTCCTTATAGTATCGAGAACGGTCGGAACTGCTATGCCTCCGGTAAGGCAACGTGTTGAATCGGCTTTCGGGTCGCAGCCAATCTGCATGACCTTAAGCCCGCTTTCAGCTAAAGCTGCGGATAGATTGGAAACGGTCGTGCTTTTTCCTATGCCGCCTTTTCCGTAAATCGCTATTTTTATCATAGAGAATCCCTCGATTATTGTTTTTCACGATAAGGTAGGATAGCATTGCATTGGAAAATCAACCGGTGCAGCCAGTTGATTTTCTTTTACTTATTGAAGACTGGTTATCAACTCATTATAGTTCTTTTCCGTGCTCTTTATGCTGCTTGAGTTGAACACAATTGTTCCGCAATTATGGCGTATAACGATGTACGTTCCGACTATCCATTGCCCGCCAATTGCTCGCGGTTGCCAACGAAGTCTTCGGCAATCTTGTCGAAGTTGTGCTCTGTGCGAAGAAGCTGGACTGCATACATCTCTGCAAGGACATGGACACGCTGATCGTCCTGAAGGGCGCGCTTCCACGGGCGGATCGCCAACTCATGCATCAAGCGGCGCACCGTCCTGTCGCTCTTCATGATGTGTTTAGCTATCTCATACGCACGGTCAATAATCTTCTCGCGTGGGTGTATTTCATGGATAATGCCCCACTCCAGCGCCGTCTGCGCGCTTATTTTCGGCTCCATGTACATCATGTACGTCCCACGCTTTATTCCGGCGCAGTTACGGTAGCTGAAGTTCATCCCGTCGCCCGCGACTATGTTATGTGAAAAATGCGCGTCGGAGAAATAGAAGTCTGGCACGCTCAGCGTGATATCTGACATGAGTGCAAATTCATAATGCTGTCCTATGCCGTTAATTGCTGCGATGGTCGGGATACCTATGTCGTTTATGAAGTTCGCCACAAAGTTCATCGTATCGGGAATATTAACATCAAACTTTATATCGGTATCTTTAGACCACTCCACTTCCTGAAAGGATGTCGGATCGCTTTCCTGCGTCAGCCAGTAGGGGTCCTGGCAGGTCAGGATCAATATCTCGTTTTTCTTGTCGTGGCCTATCGCCGTCCACAACTCTCCGTATGCGTTCTGGGTCTGGTAGCTCCACAGGACAGGGCCGCCTTTCCAGTGCAGCCTGACAAGGAGTATGCCGTCATCAGTTCGCTCCATATAGGCAAAGTCCTTAAAGCGCTCCCTGTACTCTTCAAAAGCCTCCACATATATCCACGGTTGTACTGCCATAATAAAACCCTCCCATAGTAATGTCCTTTCAACGCAGCGATAAGCAAAATCGCTCAACGCATGCATAGCCTGATAGATGGTAATAAAACTATCAGGCTTTCATTTTATACGCAATGTGAATTAATTTAGATTGTGTGGGATTGTCTTTAGATATATGGCGCGGCGCTAAAAAACATCTTCGCGTGCTGCTGTGCCATATTTCTAAAAACTATCCCACATAATCCAAATTCTACCGCATTGAGGTTGGCAAAAAAACTGATATTCTTTACATAAGATTCCCTTGGCATGAGCTTTCATGTGGCTGGGCACAATAATTAATGAGAAGGTAACTGTTATGGCTGAATACAAAAACCTGTTTAACCTTAAGGGCAAGCGCGCGGTCATTGTTGGCGGAGGCGGAGGCATCGGAGGCTCCATTGCCGAGGGTTTTGCCGCGCTGGACGTTAAGACGGCGATTGTCGGAAGAAATATGGACAGACTTAAAGACCAAGCTGATAGCATAAAGTCAAATCACGGGGCGCAGGTTGAATGCTTTTCGGCTGATTGCAGCAGCGATAAAGCTGTTGCCAAATTATATGATGATGTGTGTGCCACGCTTGGGGGAGTAGACATACTTGTCAACTCACAAGGGATAAACAAGAAATTCTCAGCCCTTGATCATCCCATCGCAGAGTGGAATGACATGTTTGAAGCTAATGTTAAAAGCGTGATGCTCACCTGTAAGTATTTTGCAAGGTACATGAAGGAGCAGCAATACGGCAGGATTATTAATGTAAGCTCCATTGGCGCCGTGCGCGCAAAGCAAAGCGACATCTCAGTCTGCTACGGAGCAACAAAGGGCGCAGTGAATGCTTATTCATTAAACTTGGCGGCAGGCCTTGCGGAATACGGCATAACGGTGAACTGCATCGGCCCTATAATGACCGAGACGGAGATGATGAAGCCAATCTTCGAGAAAAACCCTGAGCTTCTGAGCGGAACCATAGCCAGGGTTCCTGCGGGGCGCATCGGAAAACCGGAGGACTGTGCGGGGCTTGCAATTTTCTTTGCGTCTGATGCGGCAAGCTTTGTGACCGGCCAGATCCTCTACCCTGACGGCGGCTTATCTATCCTGCAATAAAATAGCAAAAATGACTGATAATGAATCGGTCAAATAGAATTATAGGAAAGGAATGACCGTCTCATGCCAAAAGTGCAAAAGGCGGCGATAAACTAAATGAAACAAGCAGCAATCGTTTCCGCTGTACGCCTGCCGGTAGGCAGGATCGGCGGAGCCCTTTCGGGATTCCGCCCTGAAAAGCTCGGCGCCATGATAATAAAAGAAGCGGTCAGCCGAGGAGGGATTGACCCTGAGATAATCGACGAGGTCATATTCTGCTCCTGTGACAACGAAGACTTAAAAATCGCCGGAAGGGTAATCATGCTTGAGGCAGGCCTGCCTTACACGATCCCTGCGTATCAGGTACAGCGAGGGTGCGCGTCGTCGCTCACAGCACTGTGGGACGGCGCCATGATGATACAGACAGGTTTTGCCGAAACCGTCGTATGCGGAGGGGCCGAAAGCACTACAATGGCACCCTATCTCATGAACAAGCCCACCAGGGCGTACTCTGTTATGCCGATGAGCTGGGCGGAGCCGGTATTTTCACCCAAGGAACCATACGGGAATCTTCCGAATGGACCGACAGCCGAAGAAATCGCCCGCAGGTACTCCATAACCCGTGAGGAATGCGATGAGTTCTCCGTAGAAAGCCACCGCAAAGGCGCACTGGCCTATGAAAATGGCTATTTCTCAGGGCAGATACGTCCAGTCGAGATACCGCAGAAAGGCGGGAAGACGGTGGTGTTTGACCGCGACGAGCCGGTGCGCGACGACTGCACAATGGAAGTTCTGGCAAAGCTCAAACCATCTTTTTCAAAAGACGGTGTTTGCACAGCGGGCAACAGCTCACCGCTGACAGACGGAGCTTCGTGCGTCATCATAATGGAGCGCGGCAAAGCCGAAGCGCTCGGGCTTGACATCATCGCTGTTATGACAGGTTTTGCCGATGCCGGCTGCGAACCTATGGTAATGGGCGAAGGTCCTATTCACGCTACAAGGAAGCTGTTGGCTAAAACCGGGCTTAAGCTTGACGATTTTGACCTTATTGAGATGAACGAAGCATTCGCATCGCAGTCGATTTGCTGCGCAAGGGAACTGGGCATGGACCCCGGCAGATTGAATGTCAACGGGGGCGCTATCGCTTTGGGGCATCCATTTGCGGCGACAGGCACGATACTTGTCACGAAACTTGTGCATGAGATGCGTCGCCGCGATGCAAAACGCGGGCTTGTCACGTTCTGCGTCGGCGGGGGGCTAGGCGTGTCAGCCATGTTTGAAAAGCCATAATCTTTAAGAAAATGAAAAATCACTAATTGATATCAAGTAACGAGGAGAATGTATTATGAAAACAATTATCACTGCGGCTCTTACCGGCGCTGTCTCGCCAAAAAGCAAAAACCCTAATATTCCATGCACGCCAAAAGAGATTGCCGAAGACGGCATACGCTGCTGGAAAGCCGGCGCCTCTATCCTTCACCTGCATATGCGGGATGAAGAATTTCGCGGATCGATGGATAAGACGCGTTTCCGTGAGACAGTCAATATACTGCGCGGGGAATGCGACGCGATTCTGAATCTAACAACCTCCGGCGAGTTGGGTGTTGACGATGAACGCCGCATGGAGCATGTTATCGAACTCAAGACTGAGATGGCAACATTTGATGCAGGGACTATAAACGCGGGTGACGGCATTTTTGAAAACAGCGTCGATTTCCTCAATAAACTGGGCAAGGTGCTGATTGAGAACGGGGTTAAGCCCGAAGTCGAGATTATGGACATGGGTTGGATCTCTGCCGCTGAGCACTTCCTGTCAACAGGCGTTTTGCAAGAGCCTGTCCACTATCAGATAGTTCTCGGCTTTGGTTTCTCCGGTGCTCCCGCCACGCCTGAAAACCTGTTATACATGAGGAGCAAGTTGCCCGCAAATACCACTTGGTCCGCTTTCGGTACCGGTAATGCCCATTTGTCCATACTGTACACGACCATAGCCAGCGGTGGTCATGTCCGTGTTGGCCTTGAGGATGTTATTTACTACGGTAAGGGCGTACTTGCGACGAACGAGATGCTCGTTGAGAGGGCCTGCCGTATAGCAAAAGAGTTCGGGAACCAAGTCGCATCGCCCGCTGATGCCCGTGAAATCCTGAGTATTGGCAAGCGATAGGAGTTTAAATGCTAGGGGGATATGAAATGAACAACGGTAAAATTGCGTTTGTCGGCGCGGGGCTTATAGGCAGCGGACTGGCAATCAATTGCATTATCAACGGCATGCCCGTCGCTCTGCAGACAAGAAGGCAAACAGAACTGTGCAAAAGCCGCATAGATTACGGGCTCGGCTTTTTTGCGGAAAAGGGTATCATCACGAAAAGCGAAGCAGAAAAAGCCGCGTCACTTGTCACAATAACCACATCAATAGAAGAAGCGGTGGCGGACGCTATAATGGTTCAGGAGTCCGGACCTGACGCACTCGAATTAAAACACGAACTCGTATCGAAGATTGAAGACTTTGCTCCGGAAGATGCCATAATCGCGACAAGCACTTCGAGCCGCTCGATTACAGCGGTCTTTGAAAACGCCAAGCACCCCGGGCGCTGCATGGGCGGGCATCCGTATAATCCTGCCTATCTTATCCCGCTGGTCGAAATCACAAAGGGTGAGAAGACTTCAGAAGATTACGTTATCAAGGCCAAAGCGTTGTATGAGAAGATGGGCAAAGTTCCCGTTGTGCTCAATAAGGAAGTACTCGGTTTTATAGCAAACCGCTACCAGAGCGCAATTCATAGGGAGGCTGTTGATCTCGTAGAAAACGGCGTTTGTTCAGTGGAAGACGCTGATAAAGCCTTGGTCTACAGCGTTGGTATGCGCTGGGGGATTCTCGGCCAGTACATCACTATGCATCTCGGCGCGGCGCCCGAAGGTATTGGTGGCTTCAACGAGAAATACGGCATAGACGCTACAAAGCCGGATCCGCGCCTTAGCGACATGCCCCGCTGGACGACTTATCCGCCGGAATGGACGTCCCATGCCGAAACAGGCCTGATGGAGGCCATCGCAAACAGGCCGGAAAACACAGGCAACGACATTTCATCAATCGAAAAGTGGCGGGATGATATGCTTGTGGCATATCTTCGCCTACACGAATTACTGTAGGAGGCGGCGATAATGTTTACGCTTGTAATAAACCCCGGTTCCACATCGACCAAGGTCGCCTTATATGAGGACGCTAAGGAGCTTCATAAAAAAACTCTCGCCCACTCAAAAGATGAGCTGGCAAAGTTCGCGGCCATTACGGATCAATACGATTTCCGATACAATCATGTAATAAGCTTTTTGGACGAGGTAGGCTTTGCGCCAAGCAAGCTTGACTGCGTCGTCTCGCGTGGAGGTTCGCCTCCCAATGCGCGTTCCGGCGCAACGGCAATTAACGATAAACTTGTACAGGCCCTGCGGGAGAGGCCGAAGGAACCGCATCCCGCTTGTGTCGGTCCGATCATTGCATACCGCATAGCCGGCGACGAGGGTATTCCCTCATATATATACGACCCCATCACCGCAGACGAACTCAATCCTCTCGCAAGGGTATTTGGAGTCAAAGGCATAGAGCATGAAAGTATGTGCCATGTGCTGAACACCCGTGCGATGGGTATTGCGGTAGCAAAAGAGAGCGGGGGTATTTTTGATGAGATGACCTTTATAGTGGCGCACTTTGGAGGCGGCAACTCTGTGGCCTGCTGGCATAATGGCATGCTGCACGACGTGGTAACAGGCGACGCCGGCGCTTTCTCAGCGGAACGGTGCGGATTTTTGCGCGGTGAGAAGCTTGCACAGTTGTGTCAGCAGCATGATTTTAAGACTGTTACGGGCTGGTTCCATGGGAAAGGCGGCATGGTGTCGCTGCTGGGTACCAACGACTTTCGGGATGTGATAAAGATGATTGAGGAGGGCAATGAATACGCACTGCTATGTGAGCAAGCTATGGCCTACCAACTGTCGAAGTCAATAGCATCCCTTTTCCCAACCGTCAATGGTAAGGTCGACGGGATAATCCTCACAGGCGGCGGGGCGAACTGGGAAATGCTGGTGACTGACATAAAAGAACGTCTTGAGCATCTGAAAACCCCAATCCACGTCCGCCCCGGCGAGAATGAAATGCAGGCCCTTGCCGAAGGCGCGCTGCGTGTGGTGTCCGGTGAAGAAAAAGCGCACACATATGTGTAGCAATGGAGGTAGCTATGGAACTGAAAAACTTCGATGAAATACTGGATATGTCCAGAAGCAACAAGAAAAAGAGTGTTATGGCGGTAGCTGGCGCCGATAGCGCCTCCGTCGTCGATGCTGTGCTTGACGCCTTTGAACATGGGTTTGTGGAACCTGTTTTTGTTGGTGAAACCGATGATATCAGTAAGCTTCTGGTTGAGCGGGGGCACGTTCCGTCATGTTTCAATATTGTCAAAACCTCAGACGGTCAAAATGCAGCAGAGACCGCTGTTGACGTAATCAAAACCGGTGACGCCGATTTTCTAATGAAGGGTATGGTAGAGACGAGCGAGCTTTTCCGCCCTGTCGTCAAGCGGGAAAACAATCTGCGTACAGGGCGCACAATCTCCCATGTGGCTTTTTACCATCTTCCTTTTTATCATAAACTTATCGTCACTTCAGACGGCGGGATATGCGCGTACCCCGACCTGGCAATGAAAAAGGATATAATAATTAACGCAGTCGAAGCGTTGCATCTACTGGGATATAAAAAGCCTAAGGTCGCCGTCCTGTGCTGCAAAGAGACTCCGGATAAAAACATGCCCGAGACACTGGATGCACAAGCACTCATGGAAATGTCCCATAGGGGCGAACTGGGCGACTGCACCGTAGTAGGTCCAATTGCCTATGACCTTGCAATAAGTCGGGAGCGCGCGGATATCAAACACTTTGACTGCCCCTACTCAGGTGATTTTGATGTTTTGATCTCGCCGAACATACATGCAGGAAATATTCTGGGCAAATGCCTGGAGTGCCTGCCTGACGTCGAAATGGCAAGCTATGTATCAGGCGCGCGCATACCGATCGTTCTAACCTCAAGAGCCGCGCCCGCCAGGGAACGATTGACCTGCATAGCACTGGCCGGCGTCATTGCCGAAAGAGGATCTAAAAAATAAACAACACATTAATGCTTTCTCCTGTAACAAAGTGGCCGTTGCCGATACTCTTACGGCGCGGCCATATTTTAATACTTTTATTATAGGATGTGTAACATCAATGCCGAACACAAAAACTATGGTGAGATACAAACCAGACCCTGAAAAAGAAGCGGAACTAGACATGATAATTGAGAAATACCGCATCGAACCGGGTGCGCTCATGCCTGTGCTCCAGAAAGCGCAGGAAGTATTTGGGTATCTGCCTGAAGAAGTTCAAATCAAAATCGCGGAGGGATTGGATATACCGCTTACCAGAATATATGGGGTCGCTAGCTTCTACTCGCAATTCACCCTAAACCCGGGCGGTGAAAACAGGGTATCTGTCTGCCTTGGAACGGCGTGCTATGTCAAAGGGGCGCAGGCCGTGCTTGACGCCGTAGTCGGAAAGCTCGGATGCGAACCTGACGGTATTACGCCGGATGGGAAATTCTCCGTGGACGCAATGCGGTGCATTGGAGCGTGCGGGCTCGCTCCGATTATGCTGGTCAACGACGATGTGTACGGAAAAATTACGCCTGAAGAAGTTCCGGCAATACTGGACAGATATATAAAATGAGAAAATAATAATGCTGAATGCAGCGGAGGTTATATGAAGTCGCTGGATGAACTCAGAACCATACGGGAAAGTGCCAGGGAGAAACTTAATCTTAACGGAGAATCAGGCAGCGGGCGGATACGCGTCGTCATCGGTATGGCGACGTGCGGGTTGGCGGCAGGAGCGCGCCCTGTTATGGACGCTTTTGTGCAGGAAGTCTCAAAACGCAGACTTGATAATGTCACTGTGACACAGACAGGCTGTATAGGAGTCTGCCGTCTTGAGCCGATAGTTGATGTTTATGTCCCCGGCGAAGAGAAGGTGACCTATGTTATCATGACGCCCGACAAGGTGCAGCCGGTCGTAAGCAACCACCTTGTAAACCGCAAGGCAGTTGCCGAATATACAATCGGATCAGCCGAGTAGGAGGGAGGCAACCTATGGACTTCGCAAGGTCACACATTTTAATTTGCTCCGGTGAGTTTTGCGCTTCATCGGGAGGTAAAAAACTTACGCGAGAGTTTGAGTTAAAACTGGAGGAATACAGCCTTCAGAAAGAAGCAAAGGTCATCAGGACAGGTTGCCTGAGCATGTGCGCGTTGGGCCCGATAGTCATAATATACCCCGAGGGGACCGTTTACTCCGAGGTAACGCCTGACGACGTGGGGGATATCGTATCGGAACACGTTATCAAAGGAAATATCGTTAAACGCCTGCTGTACAGCAACACCATGGCCGGCGTCGGCGTCAAATCGTTGTCCGATACGGCGTTCTTCAAGAAGCAGCTCAGGATAGCACTGCGCAACTGCGGGATCATCGACCCTGAGAATATTGACGAGTACATAGCTTACGACGGATATACAGCGCTCGGGCGTGCGGTGACCGAGCAGGCACCGAAAGAGATACTCGGTATAATTCTGGATTCAGGACTGCGCGGGCGCGGCGGCGCGGGGTTCCCGACAGGCAGAAAATGGGAGTTTGCGGCAAATGCAGCAGGCGATAAAAAATACGTCTGCTGCAACGCAGACGAAGGCGACCCTGGGGCTTTCATGGACCGCGCGATTCTCGAGGGCGATCCGCACAGCGTGGTTGAGGCCATGGCAATAGCAGGATATGCCATAGGCTCGGATCAGGGCTACATTTATGTGCGGGCCGAGTACCCGACGGCTGTGGCAAGGCTGGAAAAGGCGATCGGTCAAGCAAGGGAGTACGGATTTCTGGGCGATAACATATTCGGCACGGATTTCTGTTTTGATATAGAACTGCGGCTCGGATCCGGGGCGTTTGTCTGCGGTGAGGAAACAGCGCTTATCGCATCGATAGAAGGAAACCGCGGGGAACCCCGCCCGCGCCCGCCATTCCCCGCTATACGCGGCTTATTTGGCAAGCCTACTATACTGAATAATGTCGAGACGCTTGCAAACATAACGTGGATTCTTAATAACGGAGCGGAGGAGTTTGCAAAGATAGGCACTTCGGCGTCAAAAGGCACAAAGGTTTTCGCCCTTGGGGGAAAAATAAAAAACACCGGCCTTGTCGAGATAGCGATGGGGACGACGCTTCGGGAAATCGTTGAAGACATCGGCGGGGGAGTCCCGGATGGGAAAGCGTTCAAAGCAGCTCAGACCGGAGGACCGTCCGGAGGCTGCATACCGGCGGAGCTAATAGGCACCGCGATTGATTATGAGAATCTGGCAGGCATAGGCTCTATGATGGGGTCGGGCGGGCTTATTGTCATGGACGAAGACAACTGCATGGTGGACGTCGCAAAGTATTTTCTTGATTTCACCGTTGACGAATCATGCGGTAAATGCGCGCCTTGCCGCATAGGGACAAAGCGGTTGCATCAGCTTCTGGAAAAGATAACGTCGGGCAGCGGAGAGCCTGACGACCTTGAAATACTGGAAGAGCTATGTTCGCACTTGAAAGACAGCGCCTTGTGCGCACTGGGGCAAACGGCGCCTAACCCTGTCCTGTCCACTCTGCGCTATTTCAGGGACGAGTACGAGGAGCATGTACTGCATAAGCGGTGCCGGGCCGGGGTATGCAAGGAAATGATGACATACACGATATCCGAGGCGCTTTGCATCGGCTGCACGGCATGCAAAAAGGTATGCCCTACCGGCGCTATAACAGGCGGATTGAAAAAACCGCACTACATCGTACAGAACAGTTGCGTGAAATGCGGTTCCTGTATCACAAGATGTAAACTGAGCGCTATTACTCGCGGTTAGGAGGGGCAATATGGACACTGTAAACCTTACAATAAACGGGATACGGGTCGCAGCAGCGAAAGATCATACAGTTCTTGAGGCGGCCCGGCTTGCGGGCATAGAAATACCCTCGCTGTGCTACCTGAAAGACATAAACGAGATAGGGGACTGCCGCGTATGCGTCGTTGAGGTAGAGGGCATGCGCAACCTTGCCGCGTCCTGCGTTCTTCCCGTGTCCGAAGGCATGGCCGTCAACACAAACACCGAGCGTGTGCGCAGGTCGCGAAAGGTGACGCTTGAGCTTATCATGTCAAACCACAGGATCGAATGCCTGACGTGCCTCAGAAACCCGCTGTGCGAACTTCAGCAGCTTGCGAAGACGCTGCGCGTCGAGCAAGCGCGCTATGCGGGGGTGTGCGAAGCACCGGCGCCACAGATTGACGATTCCTCGGTGCATCTTGTACGCGACAGCTCAAAATGCATATTGTGCCGCCGGTGCGTCGCCGTATGCGAGAGAAATCAGGCAGTCGCGGTGGTAGGGGTCAACGACCGCGGTTTTGATACGCATATATCATGCGCGTTTGGCCGGGATCTCGGCGAAACGGCATGCGTTTACTGCGGGCAGTGCTTTACCGTATGCCCCACAGGGGCGCTTTCTGATAAGGACGGCACGGAAGCTGTCTGGGCGGCCCTTGCCGACCCTTCAAAGCATGTAGTAGTCGGAACCGCCCCGGCAATACGGGTAACGCTGGGCGAATGCTATAACCTGCCGGTCGGCACAAATGTCGAAGGCAAAATGATCGCGGCGTTACGGCTGCTCGGTTTCGACGGCGTATTTGATGTCAATACGGCGGCGGATATTACAATTCTTGAAGAGGGCGCGGAGCTTATAGACCGCCTTGAAAATGGCGGCGTCCTGCCTATGATAACCTCGTGCAGCCCGGGATGGGTGCGCTTCTGCGAGCTGCACTACCCGGAGTTTATCCAAAACCTTTCGACATGCAAGTCGCCGCAGCAGATGTTCGGCGCGTTAATGAAATCATATTACGCGAAGCTTAAAGGAATCGATCCGGATGACATTTTTGTCGTCAGCGTGATGCCGTGTACTGCAAAAAAATACGAAATAAGGCGTGAAGGGCAGAAGACCGGTGGATTACATGATGTTGACGCAGCCCTGACAACGCGCGAGCTTGCGCGTATGATCCTGCGCGCGGGAATAATGTTTACCGAGCTTGACGACGGGGAGTTTGATCCTGCATTCGGCGTATCGACCGGTGCGGGCGTGATATTCGGAGCATCGGGAGGGGTGATGGAAGCCGCGCTGCGCACCGTATATGAGAAGATGACAGGTAGCCCGCCTCCTGATGTTGAGTTTATGGATGTCCGAGGCATGGGGAGCATCAAAGCGGCTGAATATTCGATTGGAGGCAAAACCTTGCGAGTCGCGGCATGCTCCGGGCTCAATAACGCACGGCGTTTGCTGGACAGCGTGAAATCAGGGGAGGCAGAGTACGATTTTATTGAGATAATGTGCTGCCCAGGTGGCTGCATCAACGGCGGAGGTCAGCCGGTCCAGCCGACAAAGACGCGGAACTTCACCGATTTGCGCGAAAACCGTGCAAAGATGCTGTACGAACTTGACAGCGCTAACAAAATCAGAAAGAGCCATGAAAACCCGGTTGTGAAAAAGATTTACAGTGATTATCTGGGCGAACCGGGCGGGCGGTTGTCGCATAAGCTGCTGCACACGTCCTATACTGCGGGGAAGAAGTACCCCGAGTGTCAACCGTGAATGAAATGACTCAAATCAGCAAGGAATGGTCACTACGATGAAAAACTCCCCGGAAGTAATATGGAACCGGAATTTTATCTGCGTTTTCACCTCTTATTTCCTTTTATCCTTTGCAGCCATGTGCGTGAACCCGCTTGTCACCACATATGCAAGGTATCTTAACGCCGGCCCAGTCCTGATTGGCGTACTGACCGGACTGTTATATGGTGTGGCAATCGCTGTGCGTCCGATCACAGGGCCTATGGCAACAAAACTGGACAACCGTAAGTTGATGATTCTTGTAGGTATATTAGGCGTTATTGCAAATCTAGGGTACATTTTTTTCAGTTCAGTTACCGCGTTTGCTGTATTCAGGATAGTAAATGGCTTTATGCAGGGCTTAATAGGATCCGTTTACCTTACCGTTGTCAGTGACAGCCTCCCGCCCTCCAAGTTTGGCACGGGCATAGGCATATATGGGCTCGCATTCGTGGCAGCTCAGGCTTTTGGCCCTGCTGCCGGAACATCGCTCAGGAACTATGGCATAAGTCTGGGCAACGAGGCGCTTGGATTCCGTTTCGCCTTTATTGTTGCGGCCGTGTGCGCGGCGATCTCGCTCATACCCTGCTTTGCCATAAGGCTTGGTAAGAAGACAAAGGAGGATATGGAAGCGGCCGGAGCCTGGTATAAGAATATTTTCTCAACGCGCGCGCTGCCGGCAGCAATAATGTTGACGCTAGCAGCTATATCGAATAACCTCTTTACAGCCTACATTGTGCCTTACGGCGAGACATTGGGCATAAAGAACATAGGTGTGTTCTTTACTGCTGCAGCAATCACCGGTCTTTGTACAAGACCCATATACGGCAGGCTTGGGGATAGGTTTGGACTGAAAAAAACTCTTTTGCCCGGCTTTTTATTCCAAGCAATATCATTATTGATTGTTTCACGAGCAGGCATCCTCCCTGTTTTGCTTATCGGCGCGGTGGCTGGCGCCCTGGGATTTGCGGCAGCCCTTCCCGGTCTTCAGGCAATGGGCATACAGTCTATCCGCCGTCAAAAGCGCGGTGTGGCCAGCAATACGGTTAGCTGCGGGCAAGACTTGGGCTTCTTCCTCAGCCCGTTTCTTGGCGGCATCGTATACTCCGTCTCGGACTATCGGACGATGTATTTGTCCGGCATTATTCCATGTACAATAGCTGCGATAGTCCTTGTTATATTTTGGCCAACCTTTAATCGCTGGAAAACAGAAGCCTGGTTCGCCGGAGAAACAAATAAAGCAGAAGCAAAGGCAGACTGAGCGGGAGTTGTCCGTTACAAGAGGAAGAAATACTGATGCACGGCATTGCTTTTCACAAGAAGTCCTGCGAGGTTGCAATGGGAAGGGATAGGCAAGTGGCAGGGTATGTAAGGTATTGCTAGTCCACTATGCATTGCTCATTCATAGTTTAATTCACGGTTATGTCAGTGCCGTCCGCCGTTTCTGCATTTTGCCCTGATGTAGCATCGTCAGAGACATCTTTAATACGCTCTGCTCGTTTTCCTGCCAGAGCGCTCACGAGAAGAATCAGCAGCAGCAAAATGCCTTGCACAGACTGTGAAATATGACTGTCCGACATATTAATGAGCGCAAGACCATTGATGATTATCTGAATGGAGAACGAACCAAGCAGTATTTTATAGAACTTTGCCGAGGAGCCCCCCGTCACCATGACTCCTCCAAGAAAAATCGCCATAACTACCCTTATCTCAAGAAAAACGCCCATAGTCTGAGTTGTAGAGCCAATTGTAGCAATGGAGAAAACAGCGCCAGTTCCGGCCATAAGTCCCGAAAGCGCGAAAGCAATGATTTTTATCTTTTTTACCGGGATTCCAACGAATATCGATGCAGTCTCATTTTCACCGATAGCCCTGCTGTACCTCCCTGTTTTCGTGAACTCGAAAACATAAGCCATGATAACTAATACTACAAAGAAAATTGTTATTCTCGCTGCTGAAGTACTCAAAAACGCCAATGGCTCAGGCAGTATTTGCGTGTGTATCCTGACTTGGACATAGTTGACAAGCCCGCGCACACCTATCATCATCGCAATTGTCGTCATAAAGGATGACACCTTGAACCTGCTCACAATGACGCCGTTTAAGACACCGATGGCAAGCCCGACAAGCATCGACACCGGAACCAAAAGGAACGGCAAGCCCGTTGCGTGCGCGGCCCATGTGCCGATGACGCCAGACAGTGCGAGATTAACCCCGACTGACAGATCGATACTCCCCTGAGAGACAACAAACAGCGCGCCGCAGGCAATGATTATTGTCAGCATCGTATGGTCGAGTATTGTACGCAGGTTAAGCTGCGTGAGCATCCGGAACGTGGACGTCCGATCATTATAACTCGTTATAGTAAAGAAGATAAAAATAATGAGAAATGCAATAAAAGGAACAGCATCCTGAATATTGAACTTGATTCTTTTCATATCATCACCTCAATGACGGCGTGCTCCGTAAATTCCTCGTCGCGGCATATAACCTTCTTCATTCTGCCGTCTTTCATTACAATAAGCCGATCCGCCATTCCCAGGACTTCCGTTAGCTCGTCGGATATGAGTATGGTAGCTATCTTATTATCCTTAGCTTCCTCCATCAGCGAATAGATGTAAGCTTTCACGCCGACGTCCACGCCGCGCGTCGGGCAGTCGAGGATAAGGAGCCTAAGGTCTTTGGCCAACCAGCGTCCGAGGTTTATCTTTTGCTTATTGCCGCCGGAAAGCGAACTGACAGACTGCGATATGTCCCTGCATTTAACAGAGAGTTTTGTAACCATTTCCAAGGCTAGCTTTTTCAGGCTCTTGGGCGAAACAAACCCACCGGCACCTGTTAGCTCCAAGAGCGACGGTAGAGCGAAATTATCTCGCACTGAGGCGTGTATCATCAGCGCTTCCGTGTCCCTGTCCTTTGGAACATAGCCAATATTATTCCTTAACGCCTGAATCGGACTTTTGATTTCCATATCCTTGGCAGTGAGGCGGACAGAGCCGCCGCAGACTTTTGACAAGCCGAACACTGCTTTGCCAACCGAATGAATGCCGGAATCACTCAAACCGCAGAAGCCGAGAATCTCGCCCGCATGCACGTCAAATGAAATATCGTCAAGCTCGCAATCTACAGTCAGGTTTCTTACGCTCAGGACTACCTCATCGTCAAATACTGCGTGATTATCGGCTCTGTAATAATCACTACAGAACTCGCGCCCGACCATCATGCACTTTATTTCGTCAGCCGTCGTTTCTGCGGAGACGACCTCTCCGACAACCTCACCGTCACGCAGCACAGTAATCGTGTCGGTGAGGCTGATCATCTCCTCCACATCATGCGAGATAACGATTACGGAACGGCCCATTGATTTCAGTTTTCGCAGCAGCTCGTACAGCATCTGCCTATTGTTTAAGGACAGTGATTGCGTTATTTCGTCTAGCAGCACAATGTCAGGGTCAACAGACAGCGCCCTTGCCAGCTCGATGATTTTGCGCGTTTCGATCATCATGTTGCCGGTGAGCATATTAAGGGGCGGCATTGGTAATCCCCATTCTTCAAACAGTTCCGCCGCAGCGCGATTGATTGCTTTCAGGCTCATAAAGCCTCTTTTAGTGAATTGACCGATCCTACCGAGAAAGACATTGATTCCGACAGGCAGGTTTCCCACGACACCAAGCTCCTGCAGAACCATTGAGATTTTTTGCCTATAGGCATCGAGCGGGCTTTGTGGACAGTATTCCTTGCCTCTTACCCACATATTTCCGGAATCCGGTTTGTGAATACCTGCTATCTGCGACATCAGAGTGGACTTTCCGGAACCGTTTTCTCCCGCAAGCCCCTTGATCTCACCTTCATACAGCATAAAGTTGATGTTTTTATTCGCGCAAGTCGGACCGAAATGCTTGTTAAGTCCGCATATTTCAAGGACAGGCATACTCATTTCACAACCTCCTTTACACCTCTTTGCCCGCCGATTCCGAACGTGATTAGGAAAACGCACAATACAACATCTTGCAATGTACCCGACGGAATACCGAAAAAAGCCATAACATTAAACACCCCGTAAATGATGAGTGAGCAAAATGGGACTGCGATAATGATATTTATGCGTTTTTGCAGTATCTGCGCCAGAAACACTATTGATAGTGGCCTGAAGATTATCTGTACGCTTGTCAACCCTGTCATAACTGTTGTTCTTACATTATAACTTTGTTGGAGAACAGCGCCGAAGCCCACAAGCATTCCGCATATCAACCCCACCCACAAAAGCGTCCTGAGGACATTGATACCTAGCGCGCGGGACACTTCTTTATTCCCACCGACGGCACGGATATTCACACCGATGCTCGTCCTGTTATACACAAAATATACTATTGTAAATCCTGCGGCAAGCAGGATCAAGTTAAGCGGAAGCTGCCCAAGCGCCCTGAACTCACTGCTCAGTTCAGCGTCGATATATGGTCTTGTGTCTCTGTTTGACCGCAGAAAAACAGCGATAGCCTCATATACCATCGCAAGGCTTATGCTTGCGATCCATGATGGTATTCTAGTGAAGGCGAAAACAATGAAATTCAGGAAAATCAGCAGTGTACCCGTGACCAAACCTCCGAGGATAACGCCTGGGTAGCCGTAAAGATTGCCGAAAACTCCGGTAGCAAACGACCCAAGAACCACTACACCCCCGATAGACAGATCAGTATATCCGCAAGCGAATAGGAAGCAGAGTCCCCATGCAATAAATGTTGGAAATACTGCGTTTGACACAATGGCCCTGACATTTCTGCCCTCAAGAAACATATTATCAGTAATAATATGGAAGACGACTGCAACAACCGCTAACATAGCGACAAAAATCATAAAAAACAATATAGGTTTACTCTGCTTTTCGCCTTCATTGCACAAGAGATTATCTTGCATATCTGCGTCACCTCTTTTTCAAGCCAGCCTACCGCTTCATGAGGCGGGCAGGCTGGCCGGACTGTTGTTTTATATTGTATTGTTTAGGTTAAGAAAGGCTCTTAGAACCCATGCGCCGCCATTAGTCCCTCAAGTGTGAGGTCGTTGTTGATGACATCCAAAAATGTCTGATAGGTAACATCTGAGTTGTATCTCCAAGAAAGCTTTCTTGCGATTTCCTCGTGAAATGGGCTTACGCCCGGCGCATTAAAAATAGCTATGTAGTTGTCCACATTGTCAGCGGTGACGATGAACGGGTAGATAATAAGCTCCGGCTTGTTGCCGTCCGCGTCCAGTATCGCGTGACCGTCCAGATGGTTGATTAGCATCGCTGCGGCTATGCCCCCGGCTAGGTCATTTCCGGTGCCACCCGCTACGACCCTGCCCGATCTCATGTGTTCTACAGAGTCCGTATTAATATTGGAAGCGTAAATGGGGATATGGGAAAGATCGAGAAGGTCTGCGGCGACGACGGTGCCGGGGATATAGTCGCCCACCATTGCGTAGATGCAGTCAGCGTCTCTGTTAGCAGAAAGCAGGGCGGTTGCCTTTTCTTGAGTTTCAGCAGGGCTTGTGCAGCGCGCAGCGTCAAGGACTACTCCTCCGCCAGATTCAAACACCTGCGTGAATCCCGCAACCCTGTCGTCTTGATGCTTGTTGCCGACATTGCCGCCAATAAGAATCGCCGTTCTGTGGCCGTCGTCAAGCGCCTGTTGGGCGGCAATTTCACCGTCGCGAACCATGTCTGCGCTTACCGAGCCGACATAGTAGGGGTTGTTAGCTGCAATCACCGCGCGGTCATCATCGCCTCCAGTATTAATGCCAAGGACAAAGGGTATCTGGGAGTTCATGCTTGCCTCAGCTGCCGGTGGGAGCACAGGTGGTGCGGCTGCTTGCATTACGAGTCCGTCGACGCCTGCGGAAATGAAGTTCTGTATGTTTTCAAGCGTTCTGTCCGCCATGTGGTCGTCGTTGGCCCTGCTGCCTCTTGTGCCAAGCGTCATAAGGGTTTCGCCGATTATTTCCGCCATAAGGTCAAAGGTAGGATTTCCGGCAGTCCCCCATACGTTAAAGCCGATTCTCCAGTCTTCGCTAGCGGCGGCCTCTTCCTGTGTGTTACTTTGATTATCAGCGGCTGTCTCCACTCGCGGTTCACTCTGATCGTTCCCGCAGGCTGCAAGCATCAGCGTGAGGGACAGTATCAGGGCAATAGCTGACACAATTCTTAATACTTTACCGTTTCGCATTTGAAATTTCCTCCAAAAAATGATTAGTTATTATTCTTGAAAAGTATTCTACAACCAGTCGTGATAAAGAAACTTCTATGAATTATTTTTACTATAGCATCACGACCACACCATAAAAAGGAGGTTATATTTGGATGTAATGGGAAAATTTTATGTTTTCCAAGGCAACCTTAAAAAAGTCGGGAACGTAATATCCGCATTGTTCGGAAATGCCATGAAAGATCAGTGCGCCTCTGTTTAGCCGTATGCATTATTGAACGCATTTTACACTGCTTGCCACACGTTGAACACCGCATATAAAGCCTTGCCACGGCGTGTTCTTTGCTAGACGTGCAGAACACGATTTTAAGTCCTTGGTCAGCTGACAGGAACTCATTGGCCAGACCGAGTCCCTGCACGTGACCCGGATTCAAATAGCAGTTTATGGAGGCTTTCCCTTTCGGCTATTTTAAGCTCCTGTATTACTCAGTAGGGTCATCGCTTCATACTCCGGCAAAAAAAGCGAAGTATGAAAATATCCCCACTAATTCCAAATATGCACTCCTTGTTAATGCAACAAAGCAATGCTATTCTTAATGTGCAATTTGATAAGGAGGTTGATATCATGCCATACACAGTTGACCCATACAATGGACTACAGTTCTATGAATTGAGCCATGTGTGGAACAGCGAAGCGCCATCGTATCCAGGGCAAGCGGACGTGTCGATGAAGCGCGGGGTCAAACACGCGCAGCACGGCGTTCTGGCGTGGAGGTCGAGCACATCAATGCATACGGGCACGCATATGAACGCGCCTTTGCATATGGTGCAAAAAGCTGACGATATCGCGGCGATAACGCCCGACAGATTGTTTGGAAACGGCGTTGTGCTGGATATCCCCAAAGGCAGCTACGAAACCATAACGGCGGCTGACCTTGATAATGCACAGGAAGTGAAGGATGGGGACATTGTGGTGATAAACACCGGATGGCATCATAAATACTCCGACTCTCTGGAATACTATGGCGAGGCGCCCGGCCTTACAGAGTGCGCCGCGAAATGGCTGATCGCGAAAAATGCAAAGCTTGTGGCCGTCGACACCCCATTTATTGACCACCCCCTCGCCACCTCGATGGGCAATCACAGGGGCGGTCCTCAGATGAGACGGCTGACTGGGGAATATGAAGCAGCAACTGGTAAAGATGCAAAAGCAGAGCATGGAAACTGGTACATAGCCGCGAAAACGCTTTCTGCGGCAGGCATTCCCACAATCGAGCAGGTTGGCGGCGACGTAGACGGCTTATCCGGAAAACGTGCTACTTTTGCGGCAGCCCCATGGAGGTTCAAACACGGCGACGCCTGCCAAATCAGATTTGTAGCGATTACGGATCCCAGCGGAAAAGTCCGCATTGACAGAGGGGAGGAGGGCTGAACAATGATTAAAGTATTTGATTTGACGCACATTTACACTCAATTCGCGCCTGAATGGCCTTCAAGCCCTGGCATCGACATAGACATATTAAAGTTCCACGCCAAAGACGGCATTTACGAGCTCAACTGGGAGGGGATCATGCACAGGGGCACACATATGGACGCTCCGCTGCATGTGACGGAAAACACGCCGGACATCATGACCTACCCGCTTTGGCGGCTTTTTGGCACCGGAGTATGCGTAAGCATTCCAAAGGAAAAATGGGGAGTTATAACGCCTGAGGATTTGGAAGCCGCAACGCCGAAGATACAAGAAGGCGATATCGTAATGATAAATACCGGATTCCATCATAAGTATGCCGACACCGATGAATACTTTGCCTATGGCTGCGGCATGGGCGGCGCGGGCGCCAACTGGCTCGTAGAAAAGAAAGTCAAGATGGTAGGCTATAGCTGCCAGGCAAACGATCATCCGATAGCCACGAAACTCGTCGATCACGGCCTTGGCCCCACGCAGCCGCATCTTATAGATGAATATAAGGATTTCACAGGACGCGACGCAAAAGCGGATTTCCCGCTCTGGGAAGATGCCCACAAGAACCTGATGGTCAAAGGCGGTATCCCCGGTATTGAGAATGTTGGCGGTCAGATTGATGAAGTCACGGGAAAGAGATGCTTTTTCATGGCATTCCCCTGGCGTTGGAAAGGCGGAGACGGATGCGTTATCCGCGTTCTGGCCCTGACAGACCCTGCGGGGGATTTCCGTTTTGAAACGGGCAAGTAAAGGAATGGGAAAATGAGTATTTTCAGTTTAAACGGTAAAAACGCCGTTGTAATAGGCGGAGCGGGAGGCATTGGCCAGTCCATTGCACGGGGGTTAGCTGAGGCTGGGGCGAATATTGTCATCGCCAGCAGAAGCATAGAGTCTCTCAGGCGCGCTCAAAACGAGATCCGGACCGCCTGCGGTATAACCGTCGGCTACAAAACAGTTGACGCGACAAGCGAGAACAGCGTAGTAGAGCTTGTGGAAAGAACCTCCGGCGATTTTGGAAAGGTGGATATTCTTCTGTGCGCGCAAGGGCTTAATAAGAAGTTCCCGGCTGAGGATTACCCCATGGATGTGTTCCGCCAGATGCTGGAGGTCAACATAATGGGAGTAATGACGTGCTGCAAGCATTTTGGAAAGCACATGATTGGAAATGGTTACGGAAAAATAATCATACTCAGTTCGGTCAGGGGCAAGATTGCCATGATGGGCGCGGGCAACTCAGCCTACTGCACCACAAAAGGCGCTGTTGACATGATGACGAAGCAGCTGGCTGCCGAATTCGGCGCCCACAACATCACAGTCAATGCTATCGCGCCGGCTATTACGGAAACGCCGATGATGACCGCTGCAATCGAAGAGCGC
>Ga0099364_10002408_pt1 | contig 29842 bp, 20 predicted proteins | sample TergutTh196P3_FD_73070 | JGI IMG/M metagenome (GOLD analysis project Ga0099364, IMG submission 73070) | Microcerotermes parvus P3 segment gut microbial communities from Pointe-Noire, Republic of the Congo - Th196 P3 | ecosystem: Host-associated > Arthropoda: Insects > Digestive system > Gut ...
AGCAACAGACGGTCGGATACTTATTAACGAAAAATGTATTAAGCAAATTCCAGACATTACAGGTCGAACATTATCGCGTTCCGGAAATACGATAACAATAGGAAGTACGCAGTACAATAAACGATAAGAAAGCGGTATAGCAAAAATGCATATTCAATTGAAAATGAAGCTTCAAAAGTGTATTATTGTTGACACTGTGCGCTGTTTGTGTTAATTTATTGACAAAGGAGTTGATTGTCGTGCCAAAGAATACCACAATAAATCTTCGGGTAAATTCCGAAGTCAAAGAGCAAGCCGGAAGAATCCTTGACGCGATGGGATTAACATTCAGCGAAGCGTTTAACTTGATGCTGCACCAAATCAGAATTCAACATGCCTTACCATTTGAAATCGTTGCGTTCAACCACAATCCCAAACCGGAAACCCTTGAGTTCATTGACCGGGTTGAGAGTGGGTCAGAACAGCTAGTCGGTCCCTTTTCCTCAAAAGAGGAATTGTGGAAATCGTTGGGAATATAAAATACACGCCGTATTATACAAATCGTATAAAAAAGGAGTTGCACCTTCTTGAAAAGCGTGGGTACGATATGAGCCTTTTCAAGGAAGCTGTCGATATGCTTTTAGACGGCATTAAACTACCTGCAAAATACCGTGACCATCCGCTCCGCGGAGACCGGCGTGGATATAGAGACTGTCATATAAAAGATGATTGGGTTTTGATTTATAAAATCGATAAGGGCGTGTTAACACTTATCCTTTCAGAAACAGGCACACATTCAGATTTGCTTGAATAATAACGAAGAGTCGCATAATCTGCGGCTTTTCATTGTTAAGACGGATTTTGGACAATGCCCAAATGAATTTGTCGGGGCGATCAATGGTGCTGTATATTGTTCTGGATTTATAGCTTTGTGCGTGCTACAATGACGGAGGAAGAAGTGAAGAATAAGCTTTAGAAGGATAAAGGATAATAGGTTCAATGCCGTGAAAAAGCAGATTTTAACGGGTGCGGAGTCTTTTGAGAAGATAATCGAGGGCGATTATTTCTATATCGACAAGACCCTGTTCATTAAAGAGTTGCTGGAGAACAGGGGGGAAGTTACCCTCATTACCAGGCCGAGGCGGTTCGGGAAAACGCTGAACATGAGCATGTTGAAGTCTTTTTTCGATGTTGGCGCGCCTTCAACTCCCAGTCCCCCCGGCGAGGGCACTCACACCCCCTCCCCCACTGCAAGGGATAGCAAGGCGTTGTTTGGCGGGCTAGAAATAATGGAACACAATGATATAGTAGAAAAGCATATGAACAAATACCCCGTCATTTTCCTTACGCTGAAAAACGTCGAGGCTGCCACATATGGAGAGTCGATTGAGATTATCAGAGACTTGGTTTCCGAAGTTTTTAAACAGCACAAGCATATTCTTGGGCTTGATAAGCTTGAAGAAACCGACAAGGAAAGATTTTTATCATACCGTAATGGAAAATCAACCGAAAGCAGGTTGAAGTCCGCACTAAAATTTTTAACGGAATGCCTGTACACCTGCTACAACAAAAGGGCAATCATCTTGCTGGACGAATACGACACCCCCATAACCAACGCCTTGATGGAAGGCTATTATGATGAAATGATAAAATTCATGCGGGGCTTTATGGGGAGCGTTTTCAAAACGAATGATTATCTGGAGTTTGGCGTGCTCACGGGGGTCCAGCGGATATCAAGGGAGGGCTTGGTAAGCGGTTTCAACAACCCTCTGATATGCGGGATCATGAGCAAGGAGTTCGCAACCTGCTTTGGCTTCACGGAGGAAGAAGTGAAGGAAGCTTGCGATATGTATGAACTGGGCGGCACCTTCGATGAAGTGAAGCGGTGGTATGACGGCTACAGGTTTGGCGGCTGGGACATGTACAACCCATGGAGCATAACCGGGTATCTGAAGCGAAAAATATTCGACGAGTATTGGGTCAACACCGGTTCTTTGTCGATACTCAGGGATGTTTTCTACAAAGGCGACGCATCTCTGAAAAACGACATGGCAGGACTCATCACGGGCGCGCCGGTGACGATGAGCCTTATGGATGGGATAACCTACCCCCTCGTGTATTCAAATACGGGCGCTTTTTGGACATTGATGCTAAACGCCGGGTATATAAAGCCCTGCAATGGCGCAAAAGGTGAGACATTTGATGCGGAACTGGTGAACATGGAAATAAGGAATATATTCACCCGTTATGCCAAAGAGTGGTTTAAGGAGCGGCAATCATCAGTATCCGACGCAACGGCAGAATTTGTTGAGTGCCTGCTAAGGGGGGATGCGGAGGGCGTAAGCTCCATCCTTAACAACGAACTTCTGGGCAACCCGAGTTACCATGATTTGAAAGGTGAAAACAGCTACCACATGTTCATTTTCGGGATGCTTTTGGCTCTTTCGAGCGACTATACGGTTTACTCAAACCCCGAGTCGGGGAAAGGGCGATCGGATTGCTTGATAAAGCCCTCTGACAAAGAGAAATATGCCGTGGTGATAGAGTTCAAGCATGTTAGGGTGGAATCCGCCGATTTAAGGGCGGAAGCTGAAAAGGGGCTAAAGCAAATAGACGAAAAGGCGTATATTCATGATTTGAAGCGTGAGGGATATGGGATGATATTCAAGTATGGCATCGCCTTTCGCAAGAAGTGCTGCGAGGTGGCGATGGGTGTATAAAAATGGAAGAGATTGAATTATGATTGACGAGCTTAATAAACTGTATTTTGAGCCGAGTTCCAGATGCAACCTCGCTTGTACAATGTGCTTCCGCAACACATGGATAGGCGAGGCGCTTTCCGATATGGACATTTCGATATTTAACAAAGCTCTTGACTCCATGCCGGACACTGTACACACGATTTTTTTCGGCGGTATGGGCGAACCGCTTGTCCACAAGGATATCGAATATATGGTAGGGCGCGCCGCGGATAAGGGCGTCAGGGTAGAACTTTTGACTAACGGAATGCTCCTCACCGAAGAAATGTCGGCAAGCCTGCTTGATAAAGGGTTAGATATGCTCTGGATATCGCTCGACTCCGTTGATGCAGGCGAGTATGAGCAGATTCGCACCAATGGCAACCTGGCGCTTATAAAGCAGAACATAAAAGCATATAACTCAGAACGCGCAAAGCGCGACGACAGTGTTGAGTTCAGCAGTATCAGCAATAAAAGACAGGCAAAGAGTGGAAGCTTCGCGAAGCTTGGCATTGCGTTCGTGGCTATGAAAAGCAACGCCCATCAGCTTGGAAGCCTGAGCAGCTTTGCTTATGAGTATAACGTCAGCGACATCAACGTATCAAACATCAGCCCCACCGGCATAGCTTCACTTAATGAAAGCCTCAGCTCCCGCGTAGTGAGCATTGGGCTAGGGGCAGAAGGGTCGGGATATCCCCGTTTCAGCCTCCCGGTTATGGACAGCCGTATTGATAGTGTGATGGAAGGGCTCATTTCCCTGTTGAAAACAGATTTCAATATAGCGGCAGGCAGCGAGCCGTCCGCGCGTAAGCGGAGATACTGCAAGTTTATCGGCGAGGGTACGGCTTTCGTCCGGCATGACGGCGAAGTCGCACCCTGCATGGCTTTGCTCCACAGCGGCACGACCTATCTTGAGAATAAAAAAAGAATCATCCGGAGTCATTCTTTTGGCAATGCCGGGCAGCAAAGCCTATGTGATATATGGGACAGTAATGAGTACACTTCGTTCAGGCAGCGCGTCCGGGATTTCGATTTTTCACCATGTACACAGTGCGGTGGCTGCGATAACATTGACGAGAACGTGGCTGACTGTTTCGGCAACAGCAAACCAACCTGCGGCGCCTGCCTCTGGTCGGAAGGCGTACTGAGCTGCCCTTGAATTAAGGCGCTGTTGAGAAGGTGCTGTTAAAAACAGTCATAGCAGGCTTTCTTCAAGCTTTATAATACTGCTTATCGCGCCCTCATAATCATAGGATTCCAGCTCAAAGATTATTTCTTTCATCAATTCATTTGCTTCTATGCTTAAAGAATATTTCTTGAGCAGGGCAATCAACTTCAGCGCCAGTACGCTATCATAACAGTCAGCGGCGTCTTTCAATTCAATTATCGTTTGGGAAAGGTTTGCTTTATCTGCCGTTTTAGTCTGTCTTTCGTTATTATTAGTAAACGCATCCAGCGTTGCTTTTGCCGAGTTCTTGTCCCGCACTTTACTGTAAAAGTAGTATTTATCCGCAACAGTGCTTTCTTTAAAAGGGCAAGTCGATTCGCTGCTGCCTTGAAAGCGTTTAAGGGCTTCTTTTGCGTCACTGCTGAGCGTAATGCTCTCCTGTGATTCATCCGTATTGTTGTCTGTCTCCGGCACCGTTTTCATTTTGCTACCTCTTAGCGCGCAGAAATACTACTGTCTGTCAGGCGTCAATCATTAACCGCTTGTTCCTGAGTTTTCTACATTTTTTTTGCTATTGTATTGCAGAACAGGTATGGTTGGTATAGACCGTGGGGGGTATTAGGTAAATAATTCTTTGGATATGCCCGGTGAAAAGCCGGGCTGATTACCCTCAATGGTTACTATTCGGCGCTTTGCGCCCGGACGGTTATTTTTAGTTCACGTATGGTAAACGCAAGAACTGTATCTGTGTTCACAGGATTCTTTAAACAGGAGGCTTTTGATTGCTTAAATGCGAAAAACATTAAACTTTGCGAGGGCGTCTAAACTCATTTTAAAAGCGAGTTTGGCTACTGCTCTTGTCCACGTTATTCATGCTGTGACTTTGGACCGAATGATCGAGTTTAAGGAAGTACCCTTCTATTCGCCGGACGTTCCAAAAAAAATGAACGGCTATAGGATAGCGTTTATTTCAGATACGCATTTCATGCCGGAAGACCGCTTAACGGCCATTGCGCAGACGCTTAACAAGAAGAAGGCTGATTTGCTGATTCTCGGAGGCGATGCACACACCGACAGAAACGCCCTGAGGCGAACAATGGAAATTCTATCGCGTGTAACAGTCACCGATGGGGTATACGGGGTCGAAGGAAACCACGATGACTGCATAGAGCTATTTGCGGCAATGGAAGAATGCGGCATCTGCCCATTGTCGAACTCCGGGATCCATGTCCGGGATGGTTTTTATTTAGCGGGCGTCGAAGATGTTTGGAATCGCAGCCCAAGCGTCGCTTGTGCCGTCGCGGGTGCAATGCCGGGGGACTTTGTGGTTTTGGTTTCACATAATCCTGACATAGCAATGCTGCAAGGGACTGCCGATGTTGATTTGATTTTAAGCGGGCATACGCACGGCGGGCAGGTCACCTTTTTTGGCGTGTTTGCGCCTGCACTGATTCCTAGCCGCATTACTGATTGCGGCCAGAGGTTTATGTCGGGGTGGGCTTCGTCGCGTGATGGGGTTCCGGTGTATGTTAGCAACGGTGCCTGCGGAAACCACAAATTTCCAAGGGTTTTTGCCCGTCCGCAAGTGGCGTTGATAACGCTGTTTTCACGATGCTAGTGCTCTGTGTCGCCTACCCTGTTTCTTAGTTTTAGCGCAATTACAACTCCGAGCAGCAGAGCTGTGATAATTACTACAATGTTGAATATCAGCGTGAAATCACGCGGGGGTTGCGGCTCTTCCGCCGGTTCCTCAGGCGCATAGGTTATTTCGCCTATTGATACGCTGTCTATCGCGCCTTCCAGGATTTCGCTTCTGTACCGCTGAATGTCGTATACCGGCGGCGCTGCCGATGGGTCTGCGCCGAACTCAAGAGCATAAGTTTCGCCCGCTGTTGCCTCGAATACGATTTCATCTGCATAATACCGAATCGTGACCCCATCTATCTCAATGGGCGTATCATCCCCGTCGTCTATAGTGATTACAAAAAGCTCATGCGGCGAGATATACCAATACAGCGGTATTGCTGTATCTGAGGATGATGTGTCATTTATAGACAGGTTGTAAATCTCTTTGCGTATCCCATGCGGGGTCAGGGCGTCACGTTTGAACATGCTGCCGGTGTGAATCGTGATATCGTGCAACCGCAGGTTTTTCAGCCCTTCGATAATGATTTGCGTCATTCTGTCGCCGCTTTCTATGGTAAACTGCGGCTCAAGGCTTTCGATGAAGTCGTTTTCCTCGTCAGACGGCGATTGCCCAGCGCTTGAATTAATGAAATACGGCACATTCCCGCCGCTGCTGTCCTTAATGAGAATATCCGACAGATCGCTGTTTGCGGCGTTGTATATTTGCGGGGTCAGGCGCAGCGCTTTATACCGGCTTGAACCGCTGATTTCTATTTCTGCTGTGTGGGCGGCAAATGCCGTGACAGGGGAAATCCACAGCAAAAGCGCTATCATAAGTAGTTTACATGTTATTTCCCTCATCAAAAGACGTCCCTTCTTTTAACTCAAGGCGCTTGTTGAAATACTGGTAAACAAACGATATCGCCAAAAGCGCTATGCCAAGGATGAAGTATGATATGATGCGGAACCCTTGGGTCAGCCCGGATAAATCTATAAGGAAAAGCTTTGCCACTGCGAGGAGCGCGAGGATCAGCCCGAATTTCCTGATAAACGAGTAGCGGCGCGCAAACCCGAAAATAATCCATGCAAGCGCCGTCAATGCATATATGATGCTGATCGCGGCGCTGGAAAAAGATAGGTTAAACTGGGCGATCAGGTTTTGCGTCAGTATCAGCACAAAATACCCGGATATGACCAGTGGATACCATTCGATGCCGATTTTTCTATGCGCCACGATTATTTTCATTAAATCGCGCAGCGCAAAAACACTCAGGAGGCCCAGTACGACCAGAATCGCTGTCCCCACTATCGTTATGCCTAGCGAGGGCGCCCCCGTCCGCATATACGCGCCGGGAAACGGGGATAGCGTCGCATTTGCCCTAAAAAGCTCGAAAATCCCAACTACATAAAGCACGATGGAGAATATTTTTATCCCCGTGTCTGACAGAAGCCTGATCCTCGAAAAAACGTATGCAAGCAGAAACGTTACCGTCACCCCCGCCGCGATCACGAGATAATCGGCCTGATGGAACGCCAACCCGCTTCTTAGAAGCAAAACGTCCCCCAATTTGTCATTTATCAGATATGCTGAAAACCACCAAAGGTTTATAAACGCAAAATATTTGTAGATTTTTACAAACAGACCGGACGTCATTTTTATGTGCATATATGCGCCCAATATTGCAAGGCTCCCGAGCGTGACCGCCAGATACTTATACACAAACAGCTGGTCGCCCCTCCACCACGTGCTGTCGATTATCAAAAACGCGCCCACACACAATGCACAAACTACAAAACCCGCTTTTTTCAAGCTCTTTTCGTTTTTTATGATGCCGTATACGGAAAGCAGAACGCCTTCCGCGAGCCATCCCAGGGATAGCCATGCCATTCCGAACTGCAGCGGTATGATAAGGACTACAAAAGCAAGCCCGGTCAAATAGAACAACGCTTTTACATGACGTTCGTCCCCGGCGAATTTCTTTTCGATGAATTTCCCCAAAAACAGGTAAATCCCGGCAAAAGCAGCGGCAAGCAAACCGTCGAAATCACGGAGGTTGAAGCTGTAAAACAGGCTGTATATGATCAAGCTGCTGAAAAATGTATTGATCGCCAACAACACGATATCTGATTTTTTGAATTTCGCCTTGGCACGATATGTGCTGACGATCGGAATGGATGTGTAGATCAGGAATGCAAACAGCACATAGACTATCGCGATAATCCTTTCAAGCGCTCTGTTTGCGCCATAGAAGTTGGAGCAGATATAAACAGTGCCGATAATGTTCAAAATCAGCCCGATAAACGATGCTATGCGCCATTTTCTCCTCAATGATATAAGCAGCGCCAACAGATTCAGCATTATGAAGTAGAGCATGGCGCCAAATATCACGGTTGTGGCGGGGCCTATCGAGAACATCGGCAGATAACCGCCAATCAGCGCAAAGGCTGCAATGGTCTGAGAATTGTAGCGGTCAGATAAAACAAAAGCGCCCGCTGTAATAAGCACGCATACGGCAATGGCAGGGTACATCTCCAGAATGTGCAATCCGAAATAGCTTGTCGCCAATGCGGCGTAGAGGATCCCTATGCCGCCGGCTGAAATGCCCAGAGAGAAGATATTTGGTTTTTTTCTGTTAAGAAACTCCCCTGCTGCCAGCATTGCCCCGCCAAAAGCGAACAGCATGATCCCTTTTAGCAAATCGGATATTTGGGTGTATGAAAAACGCGCCAAAGTAATAGCACCGATTATCAGCAGAAAGATGCCGACGGCATTCAGGACGTTCAGGCCCACAAACCTTTCCAGATTGTTCTTTTTTGCCACAGTCAGTATTTGCTCATCGGTGACCTGCTCGTTTGTCAGTGCTTCCAGTTCATAAAGCTCCAGCGGCGATAAGGCGTCCGGCGTCTTTATGGCTTCCGCGCGCGCTTCCGTCACTTTGCGGTCTGTCAAATGCGATAATTCATCAAGCTGTGCATAAATTTCCTCTTTTTCATCAACATTATTCCGCGCAAGCGTTTCCTTCATTCCGTGTATCCGCGCCTTGACTCTGTTTTCAAGGGCAGTCAGGGTGTTTAGTTCACCGCCGATCTGAGCGCGGAAGTATATCTCAAGCTTTTGAGCCGTCGTGTTTATTATCTTTACTTTTTCATTGTAAACCTGCTCATATAAGGCGTTTTTCAGCCCGGCGTTCTCATCGGCAAGCAACGCCGCCCCGCTGCGGGCCTGTTCATAATCCGCGCGGAGCTTTTCGATATCTGCTTTGAGCGCGGCGTTTTCTTTTACGAGGTCGCTGCCGGCCAGAGCCCGCTGCTGGGCCTCAAGCTCGGATAGAACTTCCCTCTGCCGGGCGATTATTCCTTTAAGATTGTCCGCCGTCTCCACTTTACTCACCTCAATCACGATAACTGTCCGTCATATATGATTGTCAATCGCCCGTGTCCATGCAGGGCATTACGAATCGGGCCAGACCGTCTGATAATTAAATGCATACCGAAATTGTACGAAAATCTGTGTAGGGCGGGGGCTTGCCTATCCCGCAATGTTTGCAAATGCCTGCCCAGAACGGGACGGGCAAGCCCGTCCCCTACGGTGGATTTGTGCAAATTGCCAATGTGCGGTTGATTGTCGGACAGTCTGGGGCGATTATTAATCGCCCCTACACGAAAATCATTAACCTGTTCTAGCCGATCAATACTTCCCAAAGCTTTCGGCGGAGCCGCTGAATGTATATGAGTCATCCCCCTGCACTTCTATGTGATTTTTACGGGGCGCGCCGGCAGAAGGCAGCCAACTCTGCGCGGCGCTTTTATTCAGCTTGAACCGCGACAACAACTCCTCGAGAACATTGGACTGACTGTCCATCTGCTCTGAGGCGGCGGCGCTTTGCTCGGCTGTCGCGCTGTTTTGCTGGACAACGTGAGCCACCTGGTCAATGCCCTTGTTTATTTCTGTAATGCTTTGCGACTGCTCCTCGGAAGACTTCGCGATTTCTCCTACGATTTGGTCGCTCTCATTTATTCCGGAAACGATTTCCGCAAGGCTGGAGGAGGTTTCCTCCGCAATGCGCGAACCCAGTTCTGCTTTTTCGATGGAGTTTGCTATGAGGCTTCCCGTGTCTTTGGCCGCCTCCGCGCTTTTTGCGGCCAAGTTGCGGACCTCCTCTGCGACGACGGCAAACCCCTTGCCATGCTGCCCTGCGCGGGCGGCTTCGACAGCGGCGTTGAGAGCAAGGATATTCGTTTGGAACGCTATATCGTCAATGACCTTTATTACCTTGCTAATGCTCTGCCCCGCGACATTGATTTCTTTTACTGCCTCCATCATCTCGTTCATTTGGCGGCTGCCCTTCTCGGCGCTGCCTTTGATCGTAACGGCGAGATTGGCGGCGCGCCCGGCCATGTCCGCGTTTTCCCTTGTTTTACGCGCAATATCTGTCATGGAAGAAGAAAGCTGCTGAATTACGGCGGCTTGTTCCGTGGCACCCTGGGCGAGCGCTTGCGAACCGTCGGCTATCTGCTTTGAAGCCGCGGAAACCTGAGATGTTGACGTCTGTATCTCACCGAACATCTCGTTAAGGCTTGTTACGACTTTTTTCAGCGAAACACCGATCGTATCCTTTTCGGAAAGGGTTTCAACTTCAAGCGCCAAATCCCCGCCCGCAATTACCGCCAATTCTTCGGACACATGAATTATGCTGTCCATAAAGTGATCGCAGTCTGTAATCAGCTGCCCTATCTCGTCCTTGCTTGTTTTGAAACGGTTGAACATATCATTTATTTCAGGGGGGCAGACTATCTCCCCGGTCGTAGCCGCCTGTTTAAAAAACTTTGCAGTCGCGACTAAAGGCTTGCTGATGAGGCTTGATATATAAAACGCCAAAAACACTGCGGCAGCCATTGCGATTATCAGCATTGCAACAATCATTATAAGCCGCATCCGCGCAAGGGCGGTTGAGTCCGATGACGCTCTTTCCGCTTGAGACACTTTCAAGTCCAAACAATCGTCAAAGTTCTTCAGTATCCTTTCGCTGAGCATCCGGCAGGTCACCATATGTTCGAGGATAACGGGGACGTCGGCTATTTGGGACGCGTCATGTATCGCCAGGACGGTTTGCGTGAGCTCGTTTTCATAAAGCGAGCGCGCTTCGTCAAACAGCCTTTTTGCCTCGCTCCCGGGCGTTAAAGCAGCATCGTAGGTGTCCAGATTATAAGCCATGACCGGTATTAAGCTCTCGATGACGCTGAACGAGCTATTGACTTGGGCCATGTCCCCCGACATTGAGGCGATAACCATCTCCCGCACATACACCCTGATATTCTGCAGCGTTTCCTGAACTCTGGCAAGATATGGCGTCGGCACCGCCACGCTCTCGTACATTTCAACACCTGACTGTTCAATCTGCAGCATTCCGGTAACACCTATTATCCCAACCGCCAGTGTCAGAGCTGCGATGAGCAAAAAGCTGAAGATCAGTTTAGCCGAGACTTTTAAGTTTTTCATTGTGCAATCCTCCTGATGCATGTCATTAATAATACTTATTCATAGTTATGGTATAGGAGTTAGCCTGCGTAATATAGTGAGCATGGGGGGTATCATTGGAAAATACTTGAGTAATTTGCATAATTGTGCCTACTCTGTCTACGACCTTTGCATATTAACTATGCAACAATACCTCTAAACTGTCAATACATTTATAGTAATGTTGACATATCCTGCGTAAACCGTATAATAAGATACACGCAGGTAAAACCGGTTGAGATGAACAAGCGCTTGACCGGTAGCCAACAATAAAAAATGAAAGCGAGGGACTTTTTATGGCAAATCAAGAGCTAGCTAATGAAAGAAGAAAGCGGGTAGACGCCGCGATTGCACTCAAAGAACACGACCGCGTTCCATTGGCCCCGAAACTAGGATTCTTTTACGGCTCAGCCTATGGCATTCCCAGTTATGCCACACTGATGGACGTCAGGAACTCCATTCCCGGAATAAAGGCCTACATGGATGAATACCAGCCGGACATCGTGTGGCCGCCGGCGGTATACCCTGCCATGGCCGCAAGCGCATTGGGGTCCGATTTCATCAAGTTCCCCGGATATGCGGACGGCATCGGGCTAGATGAAAGCTTCCAAATATTGGACGGCGAATACCTGCATGACGACGAATTCGGTGAATTCTGCTTCGACCCGACGCATTTTATCCTGACGAAATGGCTCCCGCGAAGGAACAAAAACCTTGCGGGCCTTGCAAAGATAAACATGCAAAACCCCATAGAATTCGGACTGTTCGCGGCGACCGTGCCTTTTGCCGACCCCGAGGTGGTTCAAGCCTTCGACGCACTGGCGCAGGCTGGGAAGTACTCCCTGCAATGGCTGATGGGCGGAGGGGAAATTGCGCATATAATCGAGGAAGAAGGATACATTCTTGGCCCGCAGATGGGCACGACATGCCCGTTTGACATGCTTGCCGACACTTTCCGGGGCATGATAAACACCATTACCGACGTCTACGAGAGGCCGGATGAGCTTATGGAAGCGGTCAACGTCATGCAGGGAATAATGCTCAGAAACGCTCTTGGCGGCGCTATAGCCCTCAAACGCGAGTTTTTCCTTATACCACTGCATATGGGCGTCGATGAGTTCATGAGCCCTGAGAATTATGCGAAATTCTACTGGCCGGGTTTGAAGGCTTTGATAATGGCCTGTATTGACAACGGCATAACCCCATATGTCTTTACCGAGGGCAACTACAACACCAGGCTCGAACAGCTCTGCGACGTACCCCCGGGCAAAGTCGTCTACATGTTTGAAAAAGTGGATATGAAAAGAGCCAAGGAAACAGTCGGCAAGGTCGCCTGCATCAACGCCAACTTGCCCACGGCGACGCTCATGTACAGCACCCCGGATAAAATCGCCGATGAAACCAAGAAGCTCCTCGACATCTGCGCTCCGGGCGGCGGCTTTATGATGGATACCTCCATACCCGTCGATAAATGCCCGAAAGAAAACCTGCACGCGATGTTTGACACCGTGCTCAAATACGGCAGCTACAAATAAACAAGCGCAATTGTTAACGTGGGGCATTGCCCCACGTTAATTATATATTAACAAATGTCAGCAGGTTAATATATAAGCCTTGTAGGGGCGGCCTCCGGATGTCCCGCTGTGTGAGCATAGCCAAAATCTGCGGGACGTCGAGGACACCGTCCCCTACGCAAATCAGATAGAATTACCTTATCCTGCTGACATTGATGTATAAAGAGGTGAACGCATTGATTGGAAAGAACATCCCCCGCGTGGACGCGTACGACAAGGTTACGGGAAAAGCAGTATACACGACAGACCTGCGCAACAAATACCCGCGCACTCTGCACTGCGTTGCTTTGCGCTCCCCGCACGCCCACGCGCGCATTATAAATATTGATTGCAGCAAAGCACGGGCATTGCCCGGCGTTGCTTACATACTCACGGGGCAGGAAAAAGGCGTGAAATGGCAGCGGTTCCCCGCAGCTTCGCGGCCCGCTTTGGACAGAGCGCTGTGGGCGGGTCAGGCGATCGCCTGGGTAGCGGCGGAGACCGCCGATATTGCAAAAAAAGCAGCCGGAATGATAGAGGTCGATTACGAACCACTGCCCCACGTGCTGACTTGGCAGGAATCGTTCCGCCCAGATCCCGTGTCTGTAATTGATCCGGGCAAGTCCGTAAATTTGCCAAAAGCTGTGGAAGAAGAATTCAGCCTGCCCAACGTGCCGTCGGCCTATTATCTCCATACCGGCGATGTTGATAATGCCTTCTATGAAGCAGAAGTGATATTGGAAGACGAGTTCTGGACAGGGAAGAAATATGTAAACCAATTGGAGCGGGCAGCAGCGCTTGCCGTGCCGACATCAGACGGCGGGCTTGAAGTATACAGCAACAGCAGCGGCGTGCATACCATAGTCCGCAGGTTGATTTGCGACTTGTTTGACCTGCCCGCCGCACGGGTAAGGGTAATACAGCCCTATACGGGAAGCAGCTTCGGCAACAGAAACTCTGCGTATATGGAAGGCCCGGCGGCGGTGCTGGCGCTGCGGACCGGCAGGCCGGTTTACTACGAACTGAACAGGGAGGAAATGTTCATTGCCGCGCCGGCAGCTTGGATCTGTGCCACGAAAATACGCCTCGGCGCAAAAAAAGACGGAACACTGGTCGTAAAAGACCTGAGGCTGATTGAAGAAATCGGCGCCACCACAGGAAATGCGTTTAACAACGGCAGGGTATCAGCTTCTTCAGCAGCTTCGGTATACACTTTCCCCCACACAAGAATGCGCACATGCTCACTTCTGACAAACACCGTCCCCACCGGCTCGTACCGGGGGCTTGGCGCGCCGGACACTGCATTTGCGGTTGAGGGGATGATAGACCGCTTGGCGGAGCGCCTTGAGATGTCCCCCCTGGAAATCAGGCTGAAAAACCTGATTCCAAAAGGAGGCCTTGATGACTACGGTGAAGTAATCACAAGCATCGGGGTGGCCGAATGCCTGGAAAAAGTGGCGGAAGATATCGGAATCGACGAGCCATGCGTGCAGGACGACCCTATCTGGCGGAAAGGAAAAGGCATAGCCTGCGCGGCAAAGCAAAGCGCACACCCCGGACGCGCCGAAGCGGAGGTGCTCTACTACAAGGATGGCGGCATCGAGGTGAGGGTGAGCTGCGATAACCACGGCATGGGCGCACCAACAAGCCTCGTGCAGATCGCTTGCGAGGAGCTTGGAGCTTCTCCCGATAAAATCAAAATCGTGGTCTCGGACACGGCGACCACCCCGTATGACAACATCTCAGCATCCTCCACAGGCGTCTACCGCACGGGAAATGCGGTACGCCTAGCCTGCAAGGACGCAATGGCGAAGCTCCGTGAAGCAGCTGCGCGGTTTGCAGGGGTGCATACAGATTTAGTGCGGATCGAAGGCGACATTGCGTTTATCTCAGGCTCCCATCTAAAGCAAATACATATCAATGAGCTGTTTGCAGAAGGGTCGCCGTTTCAGCAGGATGTATGGGGGCTACAGTCCGGCACTCCCGTCCGGGGCATAGGCGTGTTCAACTCAGGGCCGCTGATACCTTGGGGGGACGATGGCCGTTCCCCGCGCATGTGGAACTGGTTTCAATACGCGGCAACCGCCGTTGAAATCGCAGTCAACCGCCTGACAGGGCAGATCAAAGTGCTCCGGGCGGCCAACGCGGGAGACACAGGGAATCCCATCAGCCCTAAAATCGTGGAGGGTCAGCTTGAAGGCGCCATACACATGGCGATAGGCTTTTGCATAAACGAAGAAGTCCATTACGATGAAAAGGGCAAGGTGCAAAACGCGAACTTGGGCGATTACAGGCTACCGCTTGTTTCCGATATGCCAAAACGCGACGGCGTCAAATGCTTTATATGCCCGGACCCCCTTCCCGACGGGCCTTACGGGGCTAAGGGAATGTCGGAATCGGTAGTCAGCGCCGTGCCTGCAGCCATAGCTTCAGCGCTATATCAAGCTATTGGCGTGCGGATGAATACATACCCCATGACAGCGGAAAAAGTGCTTGCGGCGATACGCGCGAAGGAGGCGGGAGCATGATGGATACGATAAAAAGCAGTCCCAATTACTATAACGTCACCCTGCGCGTGAATGGGGCTGAACATAGCATACAAGTTCAGCCGGGCCGTACGCTGCTTGAGCTGCTACGCTACGATCTGGGGCTGACCGGCGCGAAGTGCGGGTGCGAGGATGCCAACTGCGGCGTATGCACAGTGCTCTTTAACGGGCAAGCGGTAAAGAGCTGCAGCATTCTGGCGCTTCAGGCTGACGGCGGGGAAGTCCTCACCATAGAAGGCTTAGAGTCGCCGGACGGCTTACATCCGCTGCAGCAGGCCTTCATCGATCATTTTGCAATGCAGTGCGGCTTTTGCACACCCGGCATGATTATGACGGCAAAAGCAATTTTGGATGAAAACCCCGGCGCCGGTGAAGATGAAATCAGGGAAGGGCTGCACGGCAACCTCTGCCGCTGCACAGGCTACCAGAAAATAGTGGAAGCAATTATGGCTGTGCAAAACGGCGAGTACGCCGAAAGGAGGGATGGCAGTGGCAGTCAATAAATATCTCCGCCCCACCAAATTGGGCGAGTGCGTGCAATCCCTTGCCGAACCGGGGGATGACGCCGTTTTGCTGGCGGGAGGCACAGACTTGATTCCAAAAATGCGGCAGGGCAAGCTTTCTGTGCAGACAATGATCGACTTGAGCCATATCCCGGAGCTTTGCCGGATAGAAGAAAAAGAGGCGGGCATTGCCATTGGTTCGATGTGCCGCCTGAGGCGGCTGGCAAAAGAAGCGCCGCTAATAGGCCCGATGTCTGTTGTAAGCCAATGCGCCGGCCATGTGTCAAGCATGCAAGTGCGGAACATTGCTACGCTGGGCGGAAACATTTGCAACGCATCCCCCGCCGCTGATACGGTTCCGGGATTGCTGATACTGGACGCCGTCGCGCATATCTACGGCAAACAGGGTGCGAGGGAAGTGCCGCTCGAAGACTTTTTCACAGGGCCCGGCGAAACAGTTTTGGAGCCTTGCGAGGTGCTGACAAGCGTTTTTATCCCATACGCGCCCCGCAGCACAGGCGCCGCATATATGAAATACGCAATAAGAGGGGACACGGACGTTTCGATCGTAGGGTCGGGTGCGAGGATAACCTTGGACGCAGACGGGCGAATCTCCGCAGCCCGCATCGCTTTGGCAGCGGCAGGGCCTACGCCGCTGCGCATGAAAAGCGAGGAGCAAATGCTGATAAATATGCTGCCTGAAGATAAGCTGCTTAATGAGGTGGCCGCATCTTGCTCCGAAAGCTGCCGCCCTATAACTGACCAAAGGGCGACTGAGTCATACCGAAAAGATATGGTGCGCCTATGGGTCGAGAGCGCACTGAGGGAGGCTTTGAACAATGTTGGATAAACAGAAATCACCGCTTATTATTGAATCGCATATAAATGGATTGCGCTCAAAAGAGCACAACCAAAGCATCCCTATAGGCCATGAGGAAATATCCAAGGAAGCCATAAAATGCTGGGAGGCGGGGAGCTGCGGGATACATCTCCACAATACTGATATAAGGCTTACAGGCGCCGAAGCCTTCGACGACTATATGAAAATTGTTGAGCCTGTCATAAAAAAGCACCCCGACGTTTTTTGGTACAGCACACTGTCGGATGCCTCCGGGCTGGGTGAAGATGCGTCCGGGCTTGAGCACGCCGGCATGCTCTCTGAAAAGGCCGGAATGAGGGTTTGCTGCGTGGACCCGGGGGCTGCGAATCTGCCTTTTATGGCTGATTCCGACGGGCATATGCACGGGGTGGGTTACTATGTTCCTTTCAGCAGGATAAATAAGCAAGTCGATGTGTGCAATCTTTACAATTTAGGCATTGTTTGGGGCGTTTATGAGCCGGGCTACTTAAGGGCGGCTCTACAGTACACCAAAATGGGGCGATCTCCGAAAGGCTCGACCATTGATCTGTACTTTTTTGGAGATTATGGTTCGCTTGCGATGCAGCCTGTCAATACGTGCGGCGCCCCGCCAACCTTGGAAAGCCTCAATTTCTATCTCGATATTATGAAAGAGTGCGAGCTGCCGTGGTTTGTTTCCATATGGGGGGAAGGGAGCTTCGACGTCAAGCCTTTGCTAAGAAAGGTCATTGAGCTTGGCGGGCATATAAAAACAGGTTTGGAGCTGCATTATGATCCAAACCGAAAACCGACGAATATTGAACTGCTGCAAGAAGTGCAAGCGCTGGCCCGGGAAGTTGGGCGCCCGTTAGCCAAGCAAGGCGAGGTGATGGAAATACTAGGGCTTGCGTAGGGGGCGCAGTAGTGTGAGGCCAGACCGTCCGGCAATCAAAATCAAATAGCAATTTACACAAGATCCGAACCAAATCTCGTAGGGGATGGGCTTGCCCGTCCCGCAATGTTGCAAATGCCTGCCCAGGACGGGACGGGCAAGCCCGTCCCCTACGGTGGATTTGCGTAAATTGCCAATGTGCGGTTTATTGTCGGACGGTCTGGGGGAGCAAATCACCCGGCCCTGCGGGGCCACCCTCTTTGCTAAAGAGGGCAAGGAAAGGTCGCTTTCCCCCCCTGCCCTATGCCTCACGCTTGGAGGCCGACAGGCCTTGCTGTGTAGCTTCTGATTATCGGCGCCCCTCTACCGGGCGTAATCGTAAGGGTGAGCGTGACGATGCCGGCTGCTTCGTCTACGTCTAGTTTGGCATCATCAAGGCTGATGGTCCTATAGAAATTTGCTTCAAGCACAGGCATCGTGCTCGCAGGGTCCGATGTCCTGTGTTCCCATAGAATCCTTCTCATATCCGACGGATCATTGGCAGGGAGGATACTGTATACGACATAATTCAATGAGAATATCCTAAACACCTCGCCGTCCTGAAGCGGCGGCGCTTCGGGGTCTGCCGGTATCGGCGGAGGTGCAGCAGGATCATCGATAATCAACTGTTCCGGGTAAAAGGTCATCCCGGAGATGCTGTCCATTACAAGCGCCGAGAGGTTATCCATCAGGGTATTGACTTCCGCATAATCCCTCGCCCGCATATACGCGCCCAACGAGGACACGAGCACCGTGAGCACGGAAACCGCGATGATAGAAAACACAAACAGCCCAACGAGCAGCTCTATCAGCGTCATGCCTTTGCTGTTAAATATCCTTTTATTCTGCCCCAGTTGCCCAAACATGATAATTTCGTTCCTTTCTACCGGTTTGTTTAGTCGTCATCGACTATCATGGGGAGTCGTGCTCGAAAGCAACGAAGGTGAATGTGCCAAGCTCAGGCTGTTCTTCTGATTCAAATACCGTTACGGGGACTACAAACGTTACGTCAACAAATTCTCCCGGCTCGCCGGGTACAGCGTTTTCGACGAAAAACGGCGCAACAAACTCAATTTCAATATCTACGGAATCTTGAACTTTGATTTGCCTATCCCCCCCGGACTGCTGAATAATGAACGTATCGCCCGACACCGCTGCGTTCGCGGCGCCTTGCATTATACGAGACCAGTTGTTCGCGCTGGCAGTGACCGCCATAGAAACAAGGATCACCATTGAAACAGCAACGGCCAGAATTGTGAAAACAAGTATGCTGACGACGCTTTCGAACAGGGTTTCCCCACGTTCTTCCCTGAGGATCGATATTGCTCTATGCAGCATTCTTTTCATGTCTCAGTACCTCCCATACAGCGCCGTCGGTTATGATCATACGAGTATCCGATATAGGGTTATACGGTGGAGAACGGTGTATGTTGCTTGTCAGAAAAGTATTTATAAAGCCGGGTGCATTGCGGTCAAAAACCGTACAGTTCGGTTCAACTTCTATACCGCTCTCATGCTCAGAAAACCATTTTTCTTCCAATCGTATGTTTTGGACTCTGAGCGTCGCTACTGTTTCCATTTTGAGCAAATCTTCGCCCGGGGTGGTATACTCCGTCGTCAGGATGACCCTAAGTTCGCCGTTGATAGTTGCGACCAACGGCTGGCAGCTCGGCTCCACACGCGGATCATCAAACAGGCCTGATTCACCGTTGAAAAGGAACTCCCTCTCGCATCGTACATGGGGCTGTCTGCTGATAGTGAATGATTCGCCGGCAACACCGCCGAGGGAACTCATCGTCGATGTAATAGTTACTGAGTATTTTACCGAACCGCCGGACCCTGAGGGGCCGTCTATGGTTATCGGCTGGAATTCCACATGAACTCCGCCTGTCTTGAATGCTTCCAGCATTACCATCCCGCCAAGCGTATCTTTCTGCTCTGCTATACTGGTCTCAGTTGCTGTCCAAGTTTGTTCGAGCTCCGCGATGATTGCCCGCTCCATGCTGCTTGCGTAAAGCTCCAGCTGGTTACGGTCGCGCTGCACATAGCCGGCGCCCCTGTTTAGCCCGGCGGCCGTGAACGCCGATGTGCCAAGCGCAAGCAGAAAGAACATAGTTGCCAGGACAATGACCAACGACGCGCCTTGCTTATTACTTAGTATGTTCATGTGTCATAATCTCCCAACCCGGACCAATCCGGAATGTGTAGTATATTAATGCCAACAGGTTAAGGCGTTAATTCTACGATCCTATGTAGGGGCGATTATCATTCGCCCGTGTCCATGCAGGTCTTCCGTATCGGGCGATTAATAATCGCCCCTACACGAGAATCCTTAACCTTTTGGCATTTTATAATATATCACAAAACCAGCACTCTTGATAGTTGAATGTAAAACGGGGGAAAGGAACGGGTTTTGAAGCCGTTCCTTATGTTATTCGCCTGTGGGTCCCCATGACGGGACGGGCAAGCCCGTCCCCTACGGCGGATTTGTGCAAATTGTCAATGTGCGGTTGATTGTCGGACGGTCTGGGGACGGGCAAGCCTGTCCCCTACGGCGGATTTTCCCGGCTATCAATCTGCTTCGATTCCATACAGCCTGCCGGAGTTCCATAGCCTGCTGCCGATTCCCAGGGTAGAGGTATTGTTTCCGAGCGTTGCGTCGGTTGATACGGCGAAAGTGCCTCCGTTCGCCACGCCGCCGCCCCGTGCCGCTGTGTTTCCGCTGATCGTGCCGCCTACCATGGCGAAAGTGCCTGTATTGTACACGCCGCCGCCGGCCTCTATGTTGTCGATAATATCTTCATCGTCTTCAACATCAATATCCTCTTCAAATTCATCGATAGCGGCCTCGGTACTGTTACCGCTGATTATGCCGTTATTCATCGTGAACTTGTCGCCGTTCCAAATGCCGCCTCCCCTGTGCGTGGCCGTATTCGATCTGAGTTCATTTCCGCCGTTGAGTGTTAAAGTACCCAAGTTCCAAATACCGCCGCCGTCCACCGCAACGTTACTGTTGATTACGCTGTTGGTTATCTGCAACGTCCCGCCGAATGAGGCAAACACGCCGCCCCCGAATTCTGCATAGCAGTTCTGAATCTCTGCGCCGCTAAGGGCAACTGTGCGCGACGAATTGTGTTCTACGGCAATGCCGCCTGCGGCTCCACTGCCGTCAAGAATGACATTATTGAAGCCAAAATTGATATTACCATTACCCTGTACTATGAAGTGGCGTCCGGCGCTGGCAATGCGGGTATATAGCTCTATCTTTTCGTGAACCTCTCCAGCTTCACCATTTGCCACTGCGGTACCGGGTGCATGAGCCGCTACTATAGTAACACTTCGAGTCACCACGATTGAATGGGGGTCGCTGCTTCTGCCGCCGGTCCTTACTGTGCTGTTTATAAAGTAGTTTGAAGTTTCCGGCGCACGCGTATCTTGAATTACCAGTATGCCGTCCGCCAAGTTCTCTATTTGCGGAGAACCGTACGGGAAAATATGGATAGTGCTTGGGCTTAAATCATTGATCGCATGCCTGAGGCGCTCCCAATCCGGCTCGTATCCTTCCCCGACGCCAATCAGGAAATACGGGTAGGATATGCCCTCTTCGATATGCCAAGGGCCGCCGCGCGGATCACGATGAAACTCCCAACCAAAGAAAGTATCTCTCAGCACCATTACATCCGTAATGCGCGCCTGCGGTAAAGAGGTAACGCCAAAGTTTGCGGCGTCTGTGCCACGCGAGTCCCCCCTCCAATTCGCTTGCGAGGTAGGAGTCAAAACGCGATAAAAAGTAGGAATAGGGTTAACAGCGCCGGGAAACGGGCTGGGGGAAATGACCTCGTCAGACGACAAGTCATCAAAATAACTTGTTCCAAAATACTTGCCGTAGTTAAGTGTCGGATGTGCCCCTGTAAACGCGCCTCTGCCCGAGTTTGTAACTCCATTGACCTCAATTGCCGCATACCCGTTTAATATGCCTCTGCTCGCGAGCCCGGTGGTGCCGGTGCCGGTGCCGGTTTGGTGCGTTCCGGCAAAACCGCCGACCCCATTGCCGGATCCTGTTACTCTGGCCGGGATCATTTTCCCTTCAGAGTCTCTCCAATAGCTCAGTCCCGGCCTCGGCCCGGGGGTTGCGCGGCGTTCTCCGTTTGCGTCCGTGTGGGCCGGCGGCCTTGCCCAGCCATTCGCATAGGTGTTGTTGCCATTGTTGGTGGCCGCCAGATGGCCGACAAAACCTCCGACAGCGCTTGTGCCTCTGACATTGGTCTTTTCGGCGAAGTTCTCATATACTCTGACTCCGAGCCCATGTATCGCTCCCGCGAACCCGCCGCCGCCGGTTCCCATTATACCGCCGCCGCCCGCCGATCCCGATGCCGCCGCAGGTAAGTTGCCTCCACTAATGGACGTAACATTTGAACTGATTACACCTGATTGCGTCACTTGTGAATAGTGATATATAATCCCCGCAAAACCGCCCGCGCCAAGGTCACGGGCTTCCACATCGGCATAGAAAACATAGGCTCTCTCAACAAAGGCATAGCCTGCCAGCTCCCCTAGGAAGCCTCCCGCTGCCCAACGGGCAGAGACTTTTGGGTTCGTGACACGGGCATCTGATACTTTGGTAACATTGTTTTTGTAAGTGTTGTTATTGGGGTTGCTGACGGGGTCATACATGGTACCCACGAAGCCGCCTGCCCATCCTCCGGTCCCGGTGCGAACATCGGGGTTGTTCACGGTCACATCGCTTATCTGGGCCAAGAAGTAAATAACGCCCGAAAACCCGCCTGCATATGATACGCCTGCTCTTACTTTGGCGGTGTCAACCGTGATTTCTGTCACGCTTGTGAGGCGAGCGACAAAATTGCTTTTGATGCCTCCTGCGAAGCCGCCGACATAAGAGGTATTTGCCTCAACATCAATGTTTCTGACTGTGTTGTTGCTTATTATAGTAGGCGTTATGCCCGTTGTGACGCTGTCCGCATAGGCATAGCCCATAAATCCTCCGGCGTATGAAGCCCCGGCTCTCAGGACGGCATTTTCTACGGATGAATCACTGACTATCCCGTTATTTACGGCGCCTATAAGCCCACCGACATACGAAGCATTGGCGCTCATGTTGAGATTTTTTGCGGATGAACCACTAACTATCCCCCCGATATGTAAAAAGCCTGTTATCCCGCCGATGTATGAACCAGTGGCGCTCTGACCAATGTTTTCTGCGGATGAATTCCTGACTCCTCCGTTATTTACGGAACCCACAATCCCGCCAATGTATGAGCCGCCGCTCAAGTTGATATTTACCACAGATGAATTCCTGATTGTTCCTTTATTTACTTCGCCCACAAGCCCGCCGATGTAGCTCGCAAGCCCGCTTATAGGGCTTCTTCCCGCAGCTCCTCTGACATGCACATTGTCAACAGTGGCACCGGCGAAAACATTCCCTGCAAGAGCGCCCTTTCGTTCTCCTGAGCCGGTGATGCCTCTGGGGTCAACCTCGATGTTCAGGTTTCTGACAATGGCGTTATTTCCATTGATTCTTGCGAACAAACCTTGGTTGCTGCCTTGCCCGCTGCTCCATAGCCCGCTGATCGTGTGGCCATTTCCTTCGAATATACCCGTGAAGTGTTCAGTAAATGAACCAATGCTATCCCAGTTGAGGCCGCTTATATCGATATCGTTCGCCAGCCAATAGTTGCGTGCCAAGCTTGCATTGCGGGCACTAAGGGTGGAGCCGCTACCGATAGCACGCAAGTCCGCCGCTGTGCGGATAGCTGTAAACCCTGCCGGCGGCTGATTAGACGAGCTCGCAGAAGTGTCAAATATCAGCACGCTCAGCACAAGCGCTGCAACAAGGAATCCTGCAACAAAGCTTTTTGGCAGCCTCTTTCTGAGTATTTTTAATTCGTCGAAGAACCTTGAATCTTTTTTCATTTTGATTTCCTCCTTGGTGCTCAGGGCGGTCTATGCCCGCAATTTCGGAATTCGGATTATCTCTTGGAGTTTGGGACTTTTGTCCCAAACTCCTTGCTATGTTTCCGGTCTTATCTAATCGTCCCGCCGTTGGTCGCCGCAGTCGATCCCGTCCTGCCGTCCGGTGCCGGCGGTGCGGACAATACCGTTCCGGTTGCATTGCTGCTTTCTATTACTCCTCCGGGGAAAGGATTATTCGCAATTTCCGGAATCCCGGCTACATTATTGCCTGCTATCCCACCTGCCACGCCGATTCTTCCAACAATCCTAACAGACCCGCCTGATACGGTGGCGCTCGATATCACGCCGCCTCCGTCATTCGTCCCGGCGACGCCCCCCGCAGTGCCGTTTGGAGCAGTTACTGCGGTGGCTGTCACGGTGACATTGCTTATCACGCTGTTGTTTACCGCTGTTATGCCGCCGACGCTGAAGTTGCCGGCTCCGATTGCGGTGACGCTGCTGCTTTGCACGCTTATGCTGCGGATCGTACCATTGTTGATTCCTGCCAAAGCGCCTGCGCCGAAGCCGGAAGAAGCGGTGATCGTGGTGTTTACCAGATTAACGTTCTCTATCGTGCCGGTATTGCCAATGACTGAGAATATCCCTGTTTGCGCTGCGGCGTTCCATATATCATGTCCGGACCCTGCGTAGAAGCCGCTGAATGTCTCTGTTACTACGGCTCTGTTGGGGAACAGCATTTGGCTCTCATCCACTGCAGATACTCTTCCGCCGGCGGTATCTACTGCTTTCCGATAGGTGGCGAAATCTATGTCAAGATCTTGCTTGAAGTTCGAGTTCGCCGGCGGCGCCGAGCTCTGGCTGCTGATGTTGCTGAGATGGCGGGGAGAGCGTATTACGTATGGGTTTGGAACTGTGCCGAAAGAGTGTTCCGGGCTAAGCGTCGAGTCGGTGTCGATGACCGTGTTTGCGAACATCGGGTTGAAACGGGAGTGTGCAACTACTGTATTGTCATCGCCTACCGTTGCTGTTAGGTCTATAAAGCTGCCGCCGGACAATTTTTCCAAAACGTCGTTATCGAGGAACAGTTGGTATCCTTCTACTGTGATATTCTCGCCCAAGTCTTCGTCGTACTCTTCCCGCTCGCGCCAAATCGGCGTGTTTGTGAACATCAGGCCCTGCTCCGCGAGGATGGCATTTTCTGCCCAAGACCACGAGGGGTTATCGCTGTCGGCGCCTCCTCTGAGTATGTACTCTGTGCCTGCTATGTCAATCTTTATTTCTGCCGCGTGCGCGAGGCTTAATGCATAACCTTCGTTTATGAGCGGCTGAGCGTACTGCGGGAGGTCTATGATTGAAGAATATCTATATGATAAGCCAATCTGCAGGTTGTCTGCATCCCCGGTCGCTTCGTAGTACGCTAAACTGCGAGTGGGTGATATCGACTCGATGGTGCCGGCAACGGGGAACTTAACTCCGGGGCTTTCGCGCGGTATTATGGTCAGTGCAGATTCGGAGCTGTTCCAAATCGGAACGAAGGGGTATGGGTATTGAGTTACGATATCAGGCTCCGTCAGATTCGGCAGTTTAGTCCAGTCGCTAAGCGTGTAGCCCTCCGTACGGTTCAGCCGATCATAAAACGCCCATGTCGTCATCCCCCTGCCATACCCTCTGACAGTTTCCCTATTGAACCCGTTGCGCCCGGTTGCAATCTCATCAATCTCATTTTCTCCGGGCCTAACAGGCTCCCCGGAAAGGAAGTATGTATGTTCTACAGTGCCGTCTACTGTTATTGGTACTATTGTGCCGCCGGATTCTTTCGGCGCGAGTGCCAGGAACAGCGCTCTTTTAATTGTTCCACCGGCGTTTCGGCCTGCTATGCCGCCGCTCGATACGCCGCCTGTTTGAATGTGCTCCTCTGAGAGAGGGGAAATAAATACTGCGTCTATGATGTCTTTTTCATTTTCTCCGGTTATGCCGCCGGTGATTGCGCCCTTTATCGTTCTGCCGTTATATCGCGAGTTGAACCTGATAAAAGCAGCGTTTATTGTGCCTCTATTCCTGCCGCTGACTGCGCCCGCATTTGAGCCTGTGCTCTCAACTTTCGGATTCTCAAGCGTCAGGTTATTCACTTCGCCACCATCGTCGATTACCGCAAACAGCCCTGCGTCACCGGGGGTGGTAACGGTCAGGTGGTAAATGACCTGCCGGTTTCCTTCAAATCTGCCTTTGAAACCTATGGTGCTGTTGAGGGGATCTCTTATTGGCTCGAAATTGCTAACATAGGAATCGGAGTCCGGCGTAAAGTCTATATGGCGCCTGAGGATAAAGTTTTTGTCCAGCGCCCGCCTTACATTATATAGATGCCTTCCTGTGGCTATGCCGTAAGACCCGTTACTATCAACGGCGCCGTCGAAGTAGGGATTCCAGTCATTGGACGTCGCGTGTGTTCCGTTGCGCCGCAGCCTGACGCCCACGTTGATGGGGGCGTCGGTATCGATGTTTCCATCAATATATATGTCGTCTATATCCTTTTTTGTCCCGTCTCTCCCGAGGTAGTCCAGTATTAAATAGTATGCGTAATAATCGTCATCCTGTGCAATGGCTTCAATGATGATAGGGGTGCTGCCGGGCGGGGAGGTATCCTCGGGATCTACCAGCACCGGCGTGTGCCTGTTCGAGCCATCAGCATCGGGGCTTGTCGGCCTTCTCATTGTCGCGTATCTATTGCCGTTTATGCGGATATCAAATTCTTCCGCCATGTCTGTCGGTATTAGTATCGGGGCATACAATATGTTCGTATTCCCGTCATAATCGGTTCTTTCTGCAGTGGGGTGGTTATCGGGCAAAGACATGGGTACATTCGCCCCGTCATGCAGCGATACTATCGGGTAGCCCAGATTCGGCAGCTGTCCCGTGTTTTCCACGCCGTAGTAGCCCTGCCTGCGCGCACGGCTGCGGGCTGTGGGTTCGTACCCGTCAGCGCCCATGCCGCGTATCCCGCCGCCGGTCTCGTGCCGGATGCTTCCTTCAGCGCCTTCGATATACACAAACTGTCCGCCGGCTTCAAACCTGTCGCTGCAGAATACGGACATGACGACGCCGGTCTCGATGTTGAACTCGATGAGGATGGCGTCATTGTCCAGCACTTCCCTGTTGACTACGACAGTGCTGAGCAAACGGTTCATCAGCTTGTTGTTGTCGTGGCTCATGGGCTGCCCGGCGGGCTTGCTGATATAGTGTACCAACTCCTCATTTCCGGGATCGGGCCAGTTCGCCGGACTGCCAAGTGCGTTAAACACGCGGCTGGCAGGTGAGATGGCGCTTCCCCCAAGCTCGTTAATGGCGGTGTCCAGACCCCTTGTGACGCGCAGCTCGGTCAATTGGTTCTGCGCGCCCAGATAGAGTGACCTGGCCACGTCCATCCTATTTGTCTGCCGCCCTGATTCGATGAACGACAGGATACTGGGTATTGCTACCGCACCCAGTATGGCGACGATCAAGATGACCACTATGAGCTCTACCATTGTGAATCCTGAACGCAGTTTCTTTCTTTTTTTCATTATTCTCACTCCTTCAGCGGTCTGTGGCCGCAACACGGAATTCTGTTTTCCAGATGCAGAATTTCAGGTGATACCTGCTTTCCTGTTTTCATTATACACGCACAGAGTCGTATTTGAGTCGCGCTGCGGGGTGTTTTTCATACTTTTTGATTTATTATTTGACTTTTTTTCAACTTTTTTTTGCTTTTACCGGAAAACGGCAAGTGCAGAGACCCTGCCCTGCGATTATGCCCTTATGCCCTATAGTACCATGTTGAACATGTCCAAGGCGTTTTGCTTGTATATCATCCGTTTTTCCGCGTCCGAAATGCTCATCTCATCTATTGATTCGATCGTGCCTTCTATCATGCCCCACTTTGGCCCGAGCGGCGCGTCCGTCCCAAAGAGCATACGCTCCGCGCCGAAGAAAGCATATGAATCCATCAGGCCAGTGGTGTTTCCGTATATGGCAGTGTCAACATAGAATTTGTGGAAATCCTGTGAAAGTCCCTTAAATGGCAGCTCGTATAAATTGAGCGTGTAATGCACTCGGCCCCTGTAAAACGGCACCATTGCCCCGGCGTGGTGGATGATGATCTTGATATCCGGGAACTCTTTAAATATCCCGGACACGACCAGCTTGTGCATGCAGCTTGTAAGCTCATACTCCCAGCTGAACATATCGTTGTCCGGGTCAAGCTGCGGATTAAGCGTGGGGTGAATCCATACCGGCAACTCAAGGTCGGCCATCAGTTTGAACAGGGGGCGGAATTTAGCGTCCGCCACCGGGATACCGTTGATGCGTGTGTAAAGCTGGATGCCCTGAAGCCCGCAGCTCTTAATCGCCCTTTCCGCTTCTTTGCACGCCGCATCAACGTCATTCATTGGGACTATTGCTGCCGCGCCCATGAATTTATCAGGATAGCGGAGGACGATGTCAGCCAGATCATCATTTCCGATCTTTGCTAGCTCGATAGCTTCAGCCGCCTCTTTGACATATCTTTCAAGCGGGAGGTTTGCCATCGTAAGCACCTGAAGCACTCTAGGATACCGGCTCATGAGCCGCATACGTATCTCAAGATCGGCGACTGCAGGCGTCCTCATCTCTATCCTGTCCGCAATAGAGGGGACTAACTCTGCATACTTCTTTGTGAAGTTTGGCGTAAGGATGTGTGCAGCCATATCGATATACATGCCGTTATACATACTAAAACCTCTTTCATATAGTGATACTTATTGAATGGGCATATGAGTAATATATCAATTTGCCAGCTTATAGCCGCCATCAACTGTCAGAACCTCTCCCGTAATCTGCTCTGCCGCCTCCGACGCCAGATAAACGACAGCAGCCGCTATTTCAATTGGCTTGTTGCGCCTATGTGTCGGAGTACCTTCCATCCAGTATGCGTTTAGCTTTGCGTATTCTTCCGGATCCTGCGCGGCGCCGAGTTTGCTTTCCGTATAGCCCGGTGCGACTGCGTTTACACGGATATTGTACTGCGCCCATTCATGGGCCAGCATCCTTGTCATGTGGTTGATGCCCGCCTTTGACGCGCTGTAGCTGACTGTGGTCTGCGGTGTGTTGACTATCTCTCCGGCGTTGGAGGTAATGTTGATGATTACTCCGCCACCGGATTCACGCATTTTTTTCGCGACGTATACGGACATGACAAAAACGGCTGTCATATCTAGGTTTATTACGTCATGCCAGTCAGCGAAGCCGTTTTTGTCGGCTTCTATCGACTCGAACCATCTGACAAGCCCTGAGTTGTTTACTAGCACATCGATCGAGCCGAAGTCACGAAACGCCTCATCGACCACACGCGCGGGATCGCCGTCAACTGTCAAATCCCCTGCATAGAAACCGGCCTTCACGCCAAACTCCTTTTCTATTTCCGCTGCGGCCTCTTCGCCTTCTTTTTTCCGGCGCCCCATGAGGATGACGCCTGCCCCCATTTCGGCAAATGCTCTGGAAATCCCCAAACCAATGCCTGCATGGCCGCCTGTGATCAAAACATTTTTTCCTTTTGCTGAAAACGCATCCTTCATCGACGTTATCATCGCGCCCTCCTCTTGTTGCACGGCAGCAAGGTATGACGCTGCCGTTGAAGTTTGCTTTACTCTAGCTTTTCCGTACCGCGCTTCATTATATCAGCGTTCTAACTTGAATGCAATAAGCTGATGAAGGGCGTTAATTTGACAAGCAACCCCCTGTTGTGGTATTGCTTGGTGACGAAAAGAAGGTGTATTGCATAGGCTTTCACTAAAGCAAAAGCCCGGGGTTGACCAGTACCCCGGGCTTTCATCGCCTGATTATCCTCCCCGTGTACACGCCCTAACGCCGCATATCATACCATAAGCAAAAAACATTTGCATGCAAAAATTCATTATGATACATTAACAAGCATAACAGTATTGAATATAGTCTGATTGTAATAACATTTGCAATGTTCCGGAAAAATGGTGATGCATATGGATTATAGCTATAAACAATTGCTCAGCTTATTAGCTTTGAATGAAGAAACCATTGCGTTTGCTAAAGGCAGGCTGGAAACAGAAGGCAGAAAGCAATACCTTAAAAACGAGATTGACGCTATAGGAAAAGAGAAAATCCAAAAGGACACTGCAAAGAAGAATTTGGAAAAATGGGACAATCCACAAAAACTGGCGCAACTAAATCACTCCATTATTGAGCTGGCCGCCAGAAGGGTTCAGCTCAAAAAGGAGTACAACGAACTAGGCGCACCCGTCGACGATGATGAACGAATGAGACTGGAACGAGTTTTGCAGCACGCAGAGAAAGAGCGTGTCTCTATCCTTGAATCACTGCGCCGCCATCCGAGGCATATTCAAGAAAAATACAAAAATCTGTGCGATAAATTTGATACTATCGTTAATATGGCATCAGAAAATGCTTCAGCGGAGACATATACAAGGGCAAGTTTTGAGCTTAGGGTGTTGGCTAAGGAGTT